>Ga0256832_1000607_pt1 | contig 23420 bp, 31 predicted proteins | sample 134614metaG_FD_190534 | JGI IMG/M metagenome (GOLD analysis project Ga0256832, IMG submission 190534) | Hydrothermal vent microbial communities from Lau Basin, Pacific Ocean - 134-614 | ecosystem: Environmental > Aquatic > Marine > Hydrothermal vents | place: Pacific Ocean: Lau Basin | collected... | reverse complement strand
GTAGAAGGCGGTGGAAGGCTTAAAATTTACGCTACTGCAATAGACAGAGGAGGACATCGTTCCAAGTATATTGACGAGTTTTGCAGAGGCAAGCTTACAAGGCGCATTTTTGCGGTATTTGGTTCAAAAAACGCCAATACTCCAGCCGTGCCCGTGCGCTCTTCAAAATCTAAATACAAAATGAACATCTTTCGCATAGGCGTAAACGAGATAAAAAACGACGTCTATGCCAAAATTATGACAACAACTCCAGGACCAAACTATATGCACTTTCCTAAAAAGCCTGCATACAATAGCGAGTACTTCAAGCAGCTTACAGCAGAGCGAAGAAAACAAGATGGCAGTTGGGAGAAAAAGCGGGAGCGAAACGAGGCGCTTGACTGCAGGGTGTATGCGACTGCTGCGCTGATGCTTGCTGGCATAGACATCTCCAAAATTAGCGGCAAAGACATTAAGTTTGGCAACGCTATCGTAGAGCAAAAAAAGCCAAGAAGAAAAAAGCGTAGAAGAAGCGAAATGATGGAAGATATTATTTAAAGGCGGTGCATGGCTGGAAACATGAATAGCGGAAGAAGACCTACATACGAGGCAAAGTGTGTAAACTCGATTAGGTTCGATATCGATACGATAATAAAAATCGAGGAGCTTGCTAAGAGACTAAATAAAACAAAATCTGAAATTATTAGAGAGATTGTTACAAAAAATGTAGAAGCATGGCATACAATGATAGTAAAAGAGAAGGTTGAGTAAAATATGAGAAATTTTACTCATAAAGGATCGAATATGGAAAATCTTATAGGTATCACGATTCTAATCATCTTTGGCGTGTATGTTTATGTTTTTATCGACAAAACTACCAAGAAAGTAAAAAGAACCATGAAAAAGTTTGGAATTTCGTCTAATAGCAAAACTACCAATCAGAAAACATTCACTCCAATGAGCGAAGAGGAAAAAAAAGAGGAAGCAAAACGAATCGCTGAAAAAATTAAAACACCTAAAGGTTTGGAGTCTTTGCAAGAGAGAATTGATAACTTAGAGGAAAAGATTGACGAGTATGAAGATGAAAACTCTTATGGAGTATTGAAGTCTCACGAAAAATATGAAATATTGCAAATGGCATACGATATGGCTATGCAAAAAACTTATAGGTATTACTTTGCAGATTTTTGTGAGTGTTCCGTCGATATGCCTTTGGAAGTTCTGAATACCATAGGAAAGCTTATCGCTCCGAAGCAATATGAGCAAATCCCAGATGAATATAAAGAGTGTTATGATGAAATCACGCTTGAAGATGCGATTACTTACGATAACGATGAGCTTAAAGAGGAATATGCTCAGCAAATATTTGAAGAGTGTCCAAAAGCAAAGCTACAAGATTTGAAGAAGATAAGAAAAATATTAGAAAGCGAAGAGCTATCGGAAGAGGAGAGAAAGAAACAATTTAACGAGCTGGTTCAAAAAAGCAAATACTTGCAAGAAGAGCTTGAATTGGATGAATATGATGATATGGAGCCGTATGATGTTTATCTTGATCAATTGGCTTTTTCACAAGCTGTGGATGAACTTGAAAAATACCATATCCCTTATGCGCAAGAGTTGGTAAGTGCTGGATATGATACCTTGGACAAACTATTGAAGCTGACAAAGAAAGATCTCATGAAAATACATGGAATTGGAGATAAAAAATCTGAAGAGATATTAAGAATGATTAATCGACTGAAAGAGAGAAAGGGTGAGCAATGAAAAACATCGAACTTTTTGATATTGCAGTGGTTCACTTTGCAAATGTTTTGTATGAAAATTTTCCTATTTGCATAGATATCAACATTTACGAAGAAGTGCAAAAAGAGCCTTTTGCTTCACTCAAAGAAGAAGATCTTACAAAAAGACTCGTAATTAGTGAAACGCTCTTTTGGCTTGAAGAGAACGATTTTTTAAAGTTTGAAAAGCCGACACAAAGAGAGCCGTTCACTATGCCACACGATCCTTATCCCTTTTTTCAATGTGTGAGGCTTACGGCGAAAGGCTTAACCATACTGAAATCACCTCCAAAGACAATAGAGGAGAAACAGAGTCTTGGTGATAAAATGCAAGAGCAAATGCAAACTGCATTGACACAAAAGCTTTTTGACAAGCTCAGCGATGTGGTGATTGATTTTACTATGAAATTAGCAAGTGGTATGTGAAAGGGGTTGAAATGAGAGACAACATAGTGAAAAAGGTATGCAAAGAGCTGGGCATTACGCAAAAGGAGCTGGCGGAAATGTTAGGAGTAAATCCATCTGCTGTATCTCAATGGAATATTGAAACTCCAAAAATGGCTGAGAAAACTTTAGAACTATTGTTAGAAAATCATAAACTTAAAAAAGATTTGAAAGAGATAGTTAAAGCACATAGAATTATTCATAAATATTTAGATGTCCAAAATTTAGACAGCTAAAGCAATAGAAATATATTGTTTAGTAAAGTAAATAATACCCTTGACAATATTTAGAATATTAATTATAATTTCAAATATAGTTTAGTTATCTAAACTATTTGTTCTTTAACAGTCAAGGGAGCTACAAGTTAGTGAGAGGATAGGCTAACGATGAAAGCGCTTATTGAGACATTGCACAACATAGCTCTTGGCTTATTTGTCAACGGAAGCTATGGTATAATGCAAGGAGATATAGATATAGCCAATGTAACCATTGTAGTGACGACAATTGTCGCAATGTATGGTTTCAATCGGCTAAAAAGGAGATTAGATGGAAGGTAATATTATTCTTGCAATTATTTCTACCGCTTTGGCAATAGTGGCGATTTATCTAAATCTAAAATACAAAGGCAAACACTCTCACTAACTAAAAGCTCCCTTGACTAATTCCAAGTCAAGGGAGATAAAATGCACACTTCTATTGTACCACAAATCAAATTTGAAGATGTTGAACTTCATCCAATTGTCAATCCGCAGTTTGACTTTTTGCTAACTAATAAAGAGGTTGCAAAAGGTTATGGTATCTCTGAATCTACATTAAGAAGTAATAAAAACAATCACGCTGATGAACTTGTTGAAGGCAAGCATTATATTATCGATAGAAGTTACAGAAATACTCCAAAAATTATGTGGACAAAACGAGGCATTATTAGGCTTGGCTTTTTTATAAAAAGTGAAAGAGCCAAAAAGTTTAGGGACTTTATAGAAGATTTAACACTTGCAGTAATTGATAACCAACCACCCAAAAACTGCCCAGCAGACCAATTCGATAGCCGAATAGCGGGCTATAAAGGAATGATAGCAAGAAAGAACAAAGAGATCGAACGCCTGCGCTTTGAGCTAATTCAAGCAAACGAAAAACTCAAAGAGTATGAAGTGGTGCAACCGCTAAGAGCAGCTGTACTCAAAGAGTATAAAAAGCAAATTGAAACACAAAAGCATCAAGCCATTATGCTTGAGCACAACCTAATGGACTTGGCTGGCAGCTACGCAAGACTCAAAGAGGAGCTACAAGGAAGAGCCGAAACGCTTCGCTTCATCGCCGATGAGATGGATAAAAGAATAGAGAGTGTGGACTATTTCTTGCAAAATATCTATAAATTGTTGCCCAAAGCCAAAGATGTAGCCGATAACGCCAGCGCAAGACACGCCAAAGAGATGCAGTGGCAAAATGTGGAGTTAAGGCATAGGAAATATACATAATTGCACATTTTGTAACATTCATGGTATAATTCCAGCCCAAAATAAGAAAATTTTAAGTTCAGCAGGTGTATAGTTTGATACAGAGACCTCCTTCGGTGTCTGATTTAGTATGTATGGAAGGAGATGAAAATGAGAGTAGTTATTCAAGGATGGCCTGACGTATAGTGGTGGCAGCATTAGCTGCCTTGTTTGTTTTGGAGTCTATTTCTGAATTTGTTGGCTACAATTTCTAATTCTTTATATATTTTCTCTCCATGTTGGCTTGTATCTCTTAAGTGGTTAATATAATGTTGGAATAAGTCATATGCTCTCACTATGCTTCTATCTAGAAGAGTTTCTATCGTTTTTTCATCAAAAACATCATTATTGATGCCAGAGCAGAGATACTCAAACTCTCCTAAATAAATTAATAGTGTATCTTTAACCTTTCTACCATTTACATCTTCTCTGAATTGTACAGCTCTATATTTATCTGGTTCTGGCTGTTGTTTGGGTAATTTTTTGATATCTTCTTGAGTTTGTTCAGAATGGAACACAAAAGAACCATCATTGAGTTTCACACCAAAAATATCATGAATTTCATAAAGCTCATATGGATTTTTTCTTTCTAAGACTTCAAAATACCCATGCAAATCAGCAATTGCTTGTTTAATTATTTTCCTACTATTGTGCATTTGCGTGATGGCTAGTTGTTTTTTATTCCAAAGATTTGCTTTTTCTACTTGTTTTCTATTAAACCTAAATTGAGCAGCAGCAATACCTACTGAAATTGCGATAAAAAATGTACCTATTATTTTGAGAATGTCCAATACAAGTTCAGCTTTTGCATCCGGTATTAGGACAAGTAAAAGAATAATGACACCCAAAATGAAAAAAGATCCGGCCATCCAGACCCCACATCTCATAGCGGCAGATAGAAATTTTCTCATTTGTCTCCCCTCTATAGATTGTTTTATTTTATCAAAATAACTCCCGCGCTTATTTTGTCATAATAACTTCGCTGCTTATTTAGACAAAATAACTCCCAAAGTTATTTAGCTATTTTTTCGTAATACCAAAAAATCCCCCAATCCAACTACAATCTGAAAAAATAGGCAAGGATTGTAGTTGGGCAAGACTCTTGGACAACAGCTTGACGAAGTGCAAGAAGCCATCACTAAGGCGCTTCAAGGGCAAAATGTAAGTGCCGATGGCAAGAGCGTGGAGATGGCCCCCTTTTCCTTGCTGCAAAAAAGAGAAAAAGAGCTCCTTGCCCAGATAGCCAAATATGGACGCAATTATATCCCGGGCCAAAACTCACAGCCATTGCCAAGAAGGAAGAGGCTTGTCTTTGGTTCGTAGTGCGAGAATCGGTGCGGCGAGAATGCTTGCAAGAGCAGCAGCGCGTATTGGAGGCGTTAAAAGAGGCTTCTATGAAGGAGGCAAGCGCACCCAAAACAGAGACTTTAACAACTCTATCAACGCTGATTTCGAAACAACCGCCTCTTTGGATAGGGATGTGCTGCGAGCGAGAGCCAGATGGCTGCACGAAAACAACGGCATTATGGCGAATATCGACCAAGCCATTGTGAACAACTCCGTTGGCAACGGGCTTAAGCTACAGGTGAAAACCAAGGATAAAAATCTTAATGGGCGTATAGAGAAGCTTTGGCAAAAATGGTGCGAAAAAGAGTTTTGCGACATCACAAAGAGGCTCTCTTTTGGCGATATGCAGCGCCTCATTCTTGGCCAAAGAATGATGGATGGCGAGATACTTATCGTAAAGCGCTACAAAGACAAACAGTTATCGCTGCAGCTTATCGAGGCTGACAGGATCGACTCATCCGTTACGAGCGCAATGAGGCTGAAAAACATCGACGATGTGTTTGTAGATGGGATTGTATTAGATGCCAATGGCGCCCCAAAAACCTATGCCATTAGGCAACCAAATATGAAAACCAAACAAATCCCGGCAAAAAACATTATCCACTACTACAAAATCGACAATAGAGCCACGCAATATAGAGGTATAAGCGAGTACAAACAAGCCATTATTGATTTGAGAAACTTTCACGGCTACATGCAGGCTTTTATTAAATCCACCAGAGCTAGAGCAACTATAGCCTACATGATAGAGACTTACGACCTTGAAGCTAGACTCAGAGCGCAAGAAGAGAGCCTCGATGGCGATCCGATAGAGGAAGTGAACGACATCATCGTTGAATATCTTTCTCCAGGGGAAAAACCGCACTTGCTTGCAGCCAATATGAATGGTGTCGACCACGAAAAATTCGTGCAATCTGCAGTAAGACTCATGGCTGTGGCAAGACAAGTGAGCTACGAGCTGGCTTTCAGGGACTATTCGCAAGTGAATTTCTCAAGTGCAAGAGCTTCAATCATACAAGATCATAAAAGATTTTCAAGAGAGCAGATTCATTTAGTTACCTACGTGCTTACGCCAATTTTTATGGAGTGGCTCGAACTCAATGTGCTTGCTGGCAACATTAAAGGCGTTTCGCCTTTGGCGTTTTATGAAAACGAAGACGAGTTTAGGCCGCTATGGATACCTCCAAAAAGAGAGTGGGTAGATCCTCTCAGAGACATCAAAGCGATTGAAGAGGAGTTAAAGCTTGGGCTTACAACACTCAAGCAGGTGGCAGGTAGCAGAGGCGAGGATATCGAGGATTTGATAGCGCAAAGAAAGGAGGAGATCCAAATGCTTAAAGAAGCTGGAATATTAGCGGAGGAAGCCTATGCCTAAGAGAATGGAAGAAAAAAGACTGATAGCAGAGCCGATAGAGCGGCGGGCTACTATCGACAGGAAAAACATTAATTCTGAAGAGAGAAGAGTCTCTATTTTGATTTCGACAGAGACTCCCATTAGGCGCACCGACTGGTGGAGCGGCGAGGTGTACGAGGAAGTGCTGCTGCATGGGGAGGAGAATGTGGATTTAAGCCGCGCGGCGAATGCAAAGCTTCGCTATATGCACGGCAGCGGCAAATATGGCGAGCTGCCTATTGGCAGGCTTGAGAATGTAAGGCTTGAAAACAGGCAGCTTAGAGCTGACGCTATTTTCTCCAAAGCCAACCCAGATGCGGACATGCTTTGGCGGATGGTCGAGGAGGGGACGCTTAGCGAAATTTCTGTAGGAGGCAGGAAGCTTGAAGTACGGGTAACTGAGAGAGATGGGAACGTGCCCCTGGTGGAGGTGACGAGGTGGGAGTTTCAAGAGGCTAGCTTGGTGGATATAGGTGCAGATCCGTCTGCTGGAATTGGTAGAAAATTTGAGGAAGGAGAGGAAATGCCTATCGAAGAGTTGAAGAGACAACTGGCGGAATTGAGAAAAGAAGGCGCGGATGCCGAGACGATCCAAAAAAAGCTCGATGAGATTGCAAGAGCTATGGAAGAAATCGGCATGAGCATGGAGGAGGTTAAGAAAGAAAATGCGGAGCTTAAAAGAAGAGGCGAGATCGAAAAGCTTGCATACGCACACAAAGATTTGGTGAGTGATGAAGAGCTGCAGCGCTTCTTGGATGACCCAAGCAAAACTGCAGATGATCTCGCAAGACATCTTTTGAGTAAAAAAACTACTGATGATAACCCAGGATTTGTGCCTGGCGTGCAAGTGGGTAATCCTCAGAAGGAGGAAGAGGTTAAAAGAGCGGCAGCCGATGCGCTGATTATGCGAAGTGGCGTGAAACTTGACAAACCGCATCAAGATGCACACATGTTCATGAGCGCAAAGCTTTCTGACATTATCCGTGCAGTAACCAGTTATATGGGATACGACAGGGATGAAATGATTAAGCGTGCTATGAGTACGAGCGATTTTCCAGTGCTTCTTGGCAATGTGGCAAATAGAGTGCTAAGCCAAGCCTTTGATGAGGCAGAGGGCACGTTTAATTTGTGGACAGCATCTACAGAGCTGCCAGATTTTAGAACAAGAACTGAAGTTAGTAGAACAAAAATGGCTGGCAGGCTTCAAAAGCTTACTGAATATGGAGAGCCAAAAAGAAAAGAGGTTGGCGAAGAGGCTGAAAGCTGGAGGCTTTACAGCTATGGCGACGAGGTTGTACTTAGTCGAGAGATGATCATCAATGATGATCTTAATGCGTTTACGGACATTATTCAAGATTTTGCGCTTATGGCCAAGCGCACTGCCAATGGTCTTGTGTACGACTTGCTGCAAGGTAAAGGCGAATATGCCAACTACAAAATGGCTGATGGCAAGCCAATTTTCGACAGCGCGCACAAAAATGTCGATACCAGCGGTGCAGCGCCAGGTATCGATACTTTGACCGCTGCAAGAGTGAAGATGCGAAGACAAAAAGACGCATCCGGTACGCCGCTCAATATCAATCCTAAATACATCCTCGTTGGCCCAGAAAACGAGACGAAAGTAAGGCAGCTCATCACGAGCGAAACAGCCGTAGGCCAGGACAACCCAGGTGTGGTCAATCCATTTAGAGGGGCGCTTGAAGTGATTGTGGATGCTGAGCTCGATCCAACTCCTTGGTATCTGGCTGCAAACAGAAGAACTATTAAAGTTGGGTATCTATCTGGCACGGGCAAGCGTCCAATCGTGGCTGAAAAAGAGCGAACCCTTCGTTATGTGAGTTACGAGTGTGTGTTTGATTTTGGTCTATTCGCCGAGGATTACCGAGGCCTTTACAAAAACGCTGGCGCGTAATTAGAAAGGAGTAGATGATGGCAAAAGAAGCGATTGAGATTCAAGACGGAAAGACTATCGACTATACGCTTACAGAGGATGTGAGCGTTGGAGACGTTGTGCTTCTTGGTACCGGGATGATTGGGGTTGCAACTGTTAGCGGGCTTGCGGGTGAAACTATTGCATTAGCTATCGAGAATGTCTACCAGATGCCCGCTGCCACGGCAGATGGTATTGGCGTTGGAGACAAGCTTTATTTTGATCACACAAATAGAGAGCTCACGCTCAAATCTGATAGCAACGGAGATGGGACAGGAACGCCTTTTGCGCCAGCTGGGAGAGCTGTAGCTGCAAAGGCTGCGAATGTTGCGGGGACAGTGAACGTAAAGCTCAATCAGGGGTAGAGCATGAAAGTAAAGCTTCTTGAGCAAAGAGTCTATAGAGGCAAGAAGTATAAAAAGGGGTCGGTCATCGATGTCGATCCCGTTCTTGCCGAAAAGATGATTCTTAATGGCATAGCGGTGAGGGTGAAGTGAGCTTTAGCGACTTGATGGCCAGCAGATTGTCGACCGTGTGCGAGAGACTCGGCGAAAATGTGACCATCGCCACGCCATTTACATCTTTCACCATCAAAGCCCTTGTCGAGGACGGACTCAATGAGTTTGGCATGGAGGAGATTTTCCTCACGATGCCTTATGGCGAGTGGTTCGACGCGTACATTGCAAACAAGAGCGCTACGACACTCACCGTGCGAGGGATCGCATACAAAATCACCGACGCGCGTGACATCGTTGGTGCATATGAGGTGAGATTGGAGAAAGCGCAATGAGAGTGATAAGCGAGAGCGAGGCGATCGCATACGTAAAAGAGAAGCTAATGCCGCTTAGCTCATACGATGTGATCGTATTCAAGCGTGAGCCAATCGAAGCGGCTATGTATGAGCTCCAAATCGCTATACGCGCCAGCACCGACGAGGTGACGCAAGAGCTTATTACGGCGCTTATCCAACTTGACGTGCGCGAAGACAAGCCTATCAAATTTGGTGGTACCGAGGTCGATACGAAAGAGGACCTTAAGGCTACCTATATTTTCATGAACGCCACGATTTTGGCGCAAGTATAAGGAGAGAAAATGGCAAAACGACTTGTAAAAAACTCCGTCATTCTGGCTGCTGTTGGAGCGACGCCCACAGCATCAAATGCGGTAGATATAAGCGACGCTTTTCAACCTTCATTTAGCACGAAGAGCGGCGAATACAAGCAGTTTGACGGGAAAATGGGGACTACAAAAACATGGGTGGATAAGGATTATCTATCCGTAAGCGGGACTATCTCGGCTTTTTTGAGGTCCAACGGGGGCGGTGCGAATATTCCCAAACTAGACGAGATGTTCAAGATGGCTGGACTGACGGGTGCCGCGGTCGATACGGACAGTGATGGCACCAATGACGCCTATGTATATACGCCAAACTCTGACGAGCTGGCAAACGGGGAGATTATCTGGTATCTGGATGGCATTAAACGACACTTCACTGGGGTGAGCGCAAATCTGAAGCTCGATTTCGAGGTTGGAGCGCCAGCAAAAGCAAGCTTCGATATCCAGGGGTACAGTGATACTCCAGTCGAAGAAGCCAACCCGAGCGTTACACTTGATGACAACGACCTTTTGGTTGTAACCTCCATGCAGGCCGTTACGCTAAGCGGTACGACTTTATCCGTAACAAGCTGCTCGTTCGATTTGGGCAACCAGATAAACGAGATTTACGCAATCAGCGACAAGAGTTTCTATCGCAGCGACTTTACCGCAAAAGTTTCCATTACGGAAAAAGTTGGCAGCGACATTGGTTACTGGGCTGAGCTCCTAAGCGGACAAGTAAAATCTCTCGAAATAGAGCTTACCGATAGAGCGGGGCACAAATTCGTCTTGCACTTGCCGACTCTCAGCTACACGAACGTGAACGAGAGCGGAACTGACGAACTGGAAGCGACACGCGAGTTTATCGCAAGCAACGATTTTACCATCACATATATGTAATAAGGAGGTTGAGTGAAAAAATTTAGCGCAAAACTTACCGAATTCCCATTCGAGTTCGAGTTTCTGGATGGTAGCAAGGCGGAATTCAAATTTCGTGACATGAATACTAAGCAGATCCAAGAGTTCTCCAGGATCGCAGAGATGGACGACGATGAGCGCTATGCGCTGCATATTAAAATCTTGCAAGAGAACGTAATCGGAGACGAGGAGCTAAAAGAGAAGATGATAGAGGAGCTTGAAGAGCATGGCAACCTCTTCGAGTTTGTGGGCAACCTACAAGAAGAGCTGGGAAAGCGACGCAAGAGGAGATAGAAAAATTCTATCTTTGGTGTGAGCAAAATGCGAAGGGTATCGGGGAGCTGGATCTTGACGAGGAAGAGCTTGAACAAATCCTTGAAAATCCAGCTTCCAAAGTCGTTGTATTTGACAATGAAATCTACAAGCTGGCCTCCCGCATTTTTTTGCAAATCCCTTGGGAGCATGGTGGGATGGGCGGCATAGTTGGCAAGAGGTATGATGCCATTAAAGACTTTCTGGAGTGGAGCAACTTCGAGGTAAAAGAGTGGACGCCCATATTCGTACAAGCTGGCGTGGTATGGGCTAATAACGTAAAGAGGGATAAATGAGCGGCAAAAAAGAGCTTAAATTAGTTATCAAGACCGATGCCAAAACGGGAGAGTTGAAAGTCTACCAGGGCGAATTAGGCAAACTTGACAAAGCCGCCATGTCCCTCTCGAAATCCATAAAGAAATCTGCTACGAGCGTAGAGAAATTTACCAATACGATTAAAGGCCTCGCAACGGCAGGCGTAGCGATTTACGCATTAAAGCAGCTTAGCGATGCGGCTATTGCCTTGGGTGGTAGCTTTATCAAAACTGGCATGGAGTTCGAGAAATTTACTGCAGTTTTGTCTACTATCGAGGGCAGCAGCCAACAGGCGCAAAAATCCATGCAGTGGATTGTGGATTTTACGCAAAAAACGCCTTATCAACTCGCAGAAGTTACCGAATCCTTCGTGAAACTTCGAGCCTATGGCCTCGAGCCTACAAAAGGACTCCTGAAAACTCTCGGAGATACCGCAGCGGCGATGGGTAAGCCTCTTGAGCAGGCTGTAGAAGCCATAGCTGATGCGGTTAACGGCGAATTTGAGAGGCTAAAAGAATTTGGGATAAAGGCCTACAACCAGGGAGATAAAGTAGCATTCCAGTGGGCTAATGCGAGTGGTAAGGTAAAGCACATCGTAGTGCAAAACAACCAAGAGATTATCCAATCCACACTTGAGGCTATATGGAACAGCAAATTTGAAGGCGCTGCACAGAAACGGGCGCAGACTTTAGAGGGTATCTTAAGTAACATGCGTGACAATTGGACAAAGTTTAAGATATCCGTTTTGCAAAGTGGGGTTTATAACTACGTTAAGTCCGTCACGAGGGTGGTCGGCGAAGAGCTTGCCAAAACTTTGGCAGACAACGAAGAAAATGTCCAAAAGTGGGCAAATTTTATTATAGATGGCATCAAAAAGACCGTAAAAGCCGTGGCTGAATTTGCCAAAAGCTGGCATTGGGTAAAGGTCGCCATCAAATCTATAGAGATAGCGTGGAAAGGACTTAAGTCGGGGATTTTTACTGGTATTCAAGGGATGGTCAAATTTGCGAAGATGGTCAATAGCGCTCTCCCAGAGAGATGGCAGTCCAAATGGATCAACAAAATAAATGAGACAGCCTTCGATAAGCTTGCAGAAGAAGCCAGGGCGGAGGTAAGAAAAGCGCTTGATGAATTTGTGGATCTCTCTCTGGAGAAAACAAAGGACTATGACAAGATAGTTGAAAACTTTTTACGTAAAGTGGATATACAATACAAAAAGTTTTCATCCAACATCAAGAAAGCAACCGAGAAAACTACAAAAGAGGTCAAGGGTGCAGTCGATGGTGCGGTAAATGCCACCAGCAAAGCCACTCAGCTCACCTTCGAAGACATCAAAAGAGGCTGGCAGGCGAGCGCACAAAAATACAAACTCTCCATGAATCTTTTACTATCTGACACCAAAAAGACGGTCAAAGAGACCGCAAAATACACTGAAACCGCATTTGATAGAGCAACGCAAAACATTTACAAATCATTCGATGACAACTTCTTTAGTGCGATTACGGGTAAATTCCACGACTTTAAGGACTTTTTGCGCTCTCTTTTTAGAGACATTCTAAACAGCATCATAAACCCATTCGCCCGCTATCTCTCCAGCAGCCTATCTGGCGCTTTGATGGGCGCTATCGGTATGCCCGTAGGTGCCGGCGGCGTCTCGATCGCTCAAAGCCTCACACAAGCTGGCTTTCAAGCCGTGAGTGACGGGGTGTTCAAAAACGCTCTCGGCCAGCAGGTCAAAATAGCTGGCGGGCAGGTGCAGGCATTCGACGCAAGCGGCAATCCGATAGCTTTGAGCAGTGTGAGCGGGCTGCCAAGCGGTATCGGGACCGTATCGAACGCAGCCGCTTTTTTGTCAAATCCAGCAGGAAGCCTGGCGAACTACTTCTCATCCCATGGTGCAGGATTGTCGGCTGCCGGGTATAGCACCCTGGGCGGTATGTCTACGGGCTACGCAGCATGGTGGGGCGGCGGTACTCCTATGACCACAGCACAATCTATCGGCTACTACGGCGGTGGTGCTTTGACTGGGGCCGCTATGGGCTATGGAATGGGGAAACTTGGAGATGCAATTTTTGGTACACAAACAAGAGCGGGCGAATATGGAGCCATTGGTGGGGCAATAGGTTCTATCGGCGGTCCTCTTGGTGCGGCAATCGGATCTGCAATTGGATCTGCTATCGGCGGCATGTTTGCCAGATGGAAAGTAAAAAACAAAGGCTTGATGTGGACTCACTCAATAGACTCCACCCAGCTCGATCAGATTTTTGACTTCGTACACAGCACGAAAAAGAGCTGGTTTGACGGATCCTCAAAAACTGACCTCAAAGGACTCAAACCTGGCGAGATCGAGCAAATCAAAGCGTACTTCAAATCGTATGAAAATCTACTCACCGAGCTGGATAAATCACACAGGGAGTTCATCCTCACATTCGACAAAGCCAAGCTCATCGTAGACAAAAACAAAAACAAATTCCAAGAGTACGTCGTCAAAGAGTTTTTAGCCAAAATGGTAGGCCTCGACGGCAAATTCGAGACGCTATTCAAAGAGGGAGCGAAACGGGTACTCAAAGAAAAAGATTGGGGCACGGAGGCTTTTTGGTATGTGGCGGGTACATACGAAAAGCGTATGAAAGACATAGACAAGCTCATAGCCGAAGCTCCAAACGAGGGGGTCAGAAAAGCCCTCAAAGAGGACAAAGCGAGGCTGCAAAAACTCTACGGGCTCTACAATATTTGGAAAGACTATGCCGAGTCGCAGAAAAAGTCTGTGGACGAAGTGATCCAAGAGGCTTTTGGCCAAGTCCTGCAACTCCACGACAGATTTCGAGCCTTCAAACTGGATCAGATGGGACTGGACGGCAATGCGATCGTCGAGGTGGAGCGAGCGTCCAAGACAATGAAAACCTCTTTCGAGGATCTCAAGGAGACGCTCCAGGATGCCGGTGTGGACGTGGAATCCTTCGGCGACATCACGACAGAAAATTTCGAGCAGATCTACAACGCCGTGATCCACAACAATCCCACTCCGCAGACGCTCGATGCGCTGAACAGGCTGGGTGATGCGTTTTTGACGCTTGCACAGAAAGCGCAGAGCGCTTTTGCGATGATAGATGCGATACATGCTCAAGCACACGGAGAGACCATCCAAGCGCCAAAAGCGACCGATCAGATCAAAGCAGCGGTGGATCAAGCTCTTGGGCCAGGAGCGGCCGATCGTCTCTCACAAACCATTGGCGTAGACTGGTCCGACCCAACATCTATAGCGGATTGGCTCTATACTACCAAAAATCAATCTGGGGACAATTGGACAGATTTGAGTGGCAATCCTCTCGATAAAGATGAGTTTTTCGCAAAGCTGCAGCCGTATTTGCCTGGACTGCAGCAGCAGGTTGAGCAGAGTAGTGGTCAAAACAATGCAGCCGGATTGTTCCCCTTTTCGGAGACTGACTATGCAGCTGGGAAATCGTATGCTAGTCCCTTAGAATTTACCCATGCGGCGGAAGCCAACGCATATAGTAACCAGCACCAATTTTTTAACGATGTGTATTATCCGAACAATGGGATTACGATTGAAATTGCAAGAAAAGAGGAACATGCAGCAAAAGCGTGGCTTGAACAATTGCGAGAACATGGAGGGTTCCCTGGTTATGTTCCTTGGGGACAACAAGCGAAAGCGTATTTGGACAAAATGGGAGTCGATATCGATTCTTGGTCTTATAAAGATTTTGCGAAATTCGCTCTACAAGATGCAGTACGGCTCAATCCTGCCAGCTACTATGGGGATCATTTTGATGAAGAAGGAAATTTTGTTCATGATTTCAATCCAGCATACCCTACATATGGGTTTAAAGAGATTGCAGGACATGAAGACTCTGCTTATGATCAAATTGGTTTCACGGATGACCTCAAGACTACTATTCTTATGGGTGAGAGCAATCTCGGCAACGCTTGGAAGGCTTGGGAAGAAAAACGAAAACAACTTGAAAAGATTGAAAAACAAATTCGTGATGTTTTGCAAGGGGTTGTATTAGATTTGCAAAACATGTACGCCCAAGCAAAAGGTATTCATGGAGATTTTTCAATCTCATCGCTCAAGCAAGCATATGAAGCGAAAAAATCTCTTGAGGATAGATACGACTTTGTTTTAACATTAGATAATTTTATTGAAAAAGTTGTATCGATGGATATAGATAAAATCACAACTGAAGATGTACAAAATCTTCAAAGAGCAAGCGAATACTTCAAAAATATACTTCAAGTCAAAGTTGATTTTACGAAGTGGCTTGAAGATTTTGCAATGTCAGAAGTAGAAAATATCGAAAATCCAATAGAAAGAGCGAAGAAAAAAGCAGAATTGCTTGAGCAAAAGAAAACACAGGCAGATGAAGCTCTTGAGTACATTCGTACAAAACTTCATATTGCCGACCTATCAAAAGATAATTTTCTTCAATACTATGAGGAAGCAATGGCTGCCACCCCTACCCCCGAAGAGCTTGAACTTTGGAGTCAGGCTAAAAATGCGATAGAGGATGCTTCTCGGGCTAATCAAGAGTATAGCAAAAGCCTGCAAGAAGTTGCTGAGGCACAAAAAAATTCGATGAACGCCTATTGGCAGGCGGTCAAGGAGAGTGCCAAGAAGTGGAGCGACTACATCGACCGGATCGAAGAGCAAAAGGCGAAAAAAGAGGCCGAGCGCATACGCAAAGTGATCGATGCGGTCTCGGAAAAGATAGGCTCTTTGCAAAACGCATCAAGCTCTTTGCAGTCTTTGATAGACAAGTTCGTCAAGCCACTGCAGTCTCCAAAAGAGCGTGAGGCGCTATTCCATAGCTTCTTGGATCTCGCCAAGACCGCATTTGCGGCAGGCAACTACAAAGACTATGCGGAATATCTGCAAAAAGCGAGCGGCTATGCGGACTATATAGACGACAAGCTCTTTGCCTCCAGCAAGCAGAAACGCTACGAGATGGCGGTCGTGGCGAACCAGCTCAAAGACCTCAAATCCCCGACCGACCAGATGCTGGAGCAGCTGCAGGCTATTAAAGAGAGCAACGAGGCCATTTTGGAGCAGACGACGGCGCAAAAAGAGAAAATGCTCGAGCTTGTGGATGTAAAAATCGGGGGCAAAAGCTTCGAGGAGATCACACGTGACGGGCAGATCCAAGCGATCAAGTCGGGAGACTTTCAAGCAGTTGTAGGCGATCCGATCGAAGCGGTCAAGCAGCGCCTCGCACCTATCGCCAAGCTCGATACGATCGAGACTGCAGACGGCAGGATGAAGATACTCGCCGATTTCGACCGAGACGGCGTGACGGATATGACCTTCGCCTTCGATCAAAGCGGCAAGCTGCAAGGGATCGAGCGAAACACATACGGCATCTGGCAGATGGAAGCGAAGCGGCTGGAGGCGGTAGTCAAAAAAATGGCGGTCTCTATGCCGTCCATTTCGGAAGCCACGAGGCAATACATCCTCTCCGACTATACGATCACGCCAGAGTATATTTCCACCGCCGAAGGGCAGCTGGCAGCGGACTACTACACTCCACTCGCTCAAGCCGCCTTGCAATACGAAGAGCTGCTCAAGTCTCGCACGCTCGATGCCGAGTCGGCCCCGTTGTACAGACAACTCGCATACGAGATCAGCACATACGCTAAAGCTCTCTTACAGCTCGACCCAGAGGGTGGGCAAAATTTTGGTAATTTCGTAGTTGGACTGAGCGACCAGTATAAATTTGTTAAGGACTTGCCAAACTTTTATGCGGACATTGATCAGTATATCAAAGACCACGGCTACGCCACGGGCGGCTACACGGGCGACATCCCTCCATCCGTTGTCGCTGGCGTAGTGCATGGGCAGGAGTTTGTGGTAAATGCCCCGACCACGAGGCGGCTTGGGCTAAACAAAGACAACGGGGGCGTTTTCATGGAGATTCTCAAAGAGCTCAAAGAAGTAAAAAGAGAAAACGCCGAGCTTCGAGCTATCGTGGCGAGACATTTGCCAAACGTGGATAAAAACACCAAAAAAGACGCACGAGCAAGGGTGGCTGGATGAGATACGCGGTACCGAGAGAGAGTGTATTAAGCGCGACGGATAGCGGGACTACATACACCAAGCGCTGCTACGCGATTCCAAAGAGTTTAAGCGGCGTGGTGGACGAGAGCTATCCAGACTACAGCCCAAGCGCTACATACAACACGGGCGACTACGTAATAGTCCCAGCCCTCCAAGCTATCTACAGATGCGCGGCTGACGGCGTGAGCGGGGTATTCCCGCCATCCGACAAGCTCAAGTGGGTGGACTTTGGCTTCGTAAACAGCTACCGCATGCTGGCGGTGGACGAGCAGATAAACGAAAAGACAACGGGTGCGGACGTCGCAATGGAGTTTGACTTCGCGAGAGCCACCACGATAGCGTTCGTAAACACCCGCTTTGAGAGCGTGCAGATAGAGCAGATAGACGACAGCACGGGCGACATCGTAAACAGCGTGCAGATAGACGGCAGGACTATCGGCTGCAAGAGCTTTAGCGAGTATTTCTTTGCCGATGCGAAGTATAAAACGAGGATAATCTTGGACAACCTTACATGGCTCAAGTCCTCCACGCTTCGCATTACCTTTAGCGGCAGTGTGGAGATAGGCACGGTTGTAATCGGCAGGGCGCAAGACATGGGCGTGACGCTCTATGGAACGAGCTTGGAATTTCAAGACAAATCCGTGGTCAAGACCGATGAAATTACGGGCTTTCGCAACGTGGTGCGCTACGGAAACGTGCGGGTGCTCGATGCGAAGATACTTATCGATACTGGCGACTTTAACCAGGTAGCGCAAAGAATTAGCGAGATAATCGGCAAAAACGTGCTGTGGATTCCAACAAAGCTCGACAGGTTTAGCGAGATGAGCAACATCGCATATATCGAGAGCGCCCCGCTGCCGATAGACAACCCAGCCAAAAACGAAAGCCAAATCACAATGATAGGAGTAATCTAATGGCGACTTTACCGACTTTAACGGCTTACGACCCAAATTTGATACCAAACAAAGCCACGATGACTGACGAGGAGTTTGCCGATGCGATCCACCCATATCTGAATTTTTGGAATGGTACAACTATCCCAGAGATAAACAATTGGAGTCCAATCTTAGAGCAGATTCGGCAAGAGATAAATGACAAATACATTGCGGTAAAAAACCAAGCGGTAGATGGCGGGTATTCGCAGGCTTATCTCGATACGAAATACAATCCTCCGATGAGTAGGACTTATTATGTGGACGCAGTGAATGGTGATGATGTAAATGATGGAAGCGGTGGGAGTCCATTTAAGACGATTAAAAAAGCTATTGATAGTGTACCTATAGGCGGGTATGGGTCTATTAGAATATTAAGCAATGAAATAAATATAGAGAATGATATAACGCTTTACAATAAATATATATATATATCTGGATCAAGTGCTCCAAGCTCATCTGCTTTGATCAAAAATATTAGTTATACAGACAATTACGGTAATGCTACAACTGGTTTTGTTTTACAAAATAGTGTATTGGAGATATATAGATGTACAATACAAACAGCAAACTGGGCTGATAGTTCTCAAGGAGATAGTTTTTACCAAGGCTTCATTAAAAGACGGAGTTCTCATTCATCGGTTGTTAAGTTAAGCGGGACTTCAGTTCTACTCGGCGACACCCCATTTGCTCGTATAGACTTTAATACACCACACGGGGTTGATATACAAATGCGATACAGAAATGGTTATGGAGATTATGCTCAAAATTATTCTATTTCTTGTAATGGAGCTAACAAAAATGGTGTTTTTTTGTATATAGAAGAAGGGACTACGAGATTATCTGTATCTGGTATAAGCTTGGGCAAAAAGATAGATGGCTCAGATTTATCTTGGGATGATTTAGTAGTTGGAATTGTTAGAGATACGGATGGTAAATCTCGCAACATCTTAAGCAATATAGTCCTATAAGGAGAAATAATGATTAAGCTAATGAAAATACAAGATTTGATATACCAAAACTACGAAGAGAGAAGTATAGACGAAAATGGCAACGAAGTTTGGAATATTCCTAATAATGTGCAAGAGCTTTTGCCAGTCGTTTTAGACACTATCAATTGGTGGGTTGGCGACAAAGTTAAAAAAGCAACTGGCGATTTCGTAAAACTAAGTGCCGCAAACTCAAAGGCTATCGCATTGCTTGCTTCAATCATAGCCTCACAAAACCCAGACACATCAAATTTGACTGAACTGCAAAAAAGCGCATTCGACAAAATGTCTGCGCTTGGAGGCTCTGACTATACAGATAGTCAACTACTCAACGACTCTCTTGATGCAGTAGTAAGTTATGTGCAAAAAGGCGCTGGGCTTGGGGTACAAGCTATGCAGGCGCAAAGCGTAGAGGAGCTAATAGGTGTTCTCAATCAGCTCGATTAAAGAGTTCGCCCTTATGCTCGTAGCCCTTGCGGGCGTGGCGCTGCTGAGCCCGATAGTCTTTGTCGTAAACATCGCTCGCAAAGCTGTCTTGGGGCATAGCATAGCAAGCTACTTTCACACGATTGCGGTAGGGCTCGACCAGCTTGGCGGGAGCGTAATATATGCGCAAGAGGATTGGACGATTTCCAGCTACACGCACTACTTGTGCAGATACAGATCGAACAAAGCGGCGTGCATTTTCCAAAAGCTCATCGATCTCGTCTTTGGCCATGGGCATTGCGAGCGAAGCTACAAAAAAGAGCTCCACGAATTCCAAACCCACACAAAGGATATATGATGCGAAAAATCATCCAGATAGCCGGTATTTCGGTACTTGCGATCGGACTTGCGTACAAGAGCCTCTTTGGAGCCGATATCGATTCCGATCTCAATCAAAACACCACCATAGCAAAGCTCAAATCGAAAATTTGGCCGATAGAGGGCTACTTCATCCACTACGATCGAGGGCCGTACGATTGGGCGTATATCGTGGCCAAATCCAAAAACCTCTACAGACTGGAGGGGATGGACCCAAGGACCGGCTATCTGCTTTGGACACGTTTGCCGTATCGTGAGGTAGGGCTGGAGATAGTCAAGTACGAGGATCTGATCTACATCGGAGAAAAAGTCGAAGTGGGGGCCAATCTTCGATGAACGATCACATCGCTTTTTTCAAATTTGTGGCATTCTCGGTGGCCCTGGCATATAGCTCGATCATGGCGTATCTTGGCGTGGACAAGGAGGCTTTTGGGCTCTTCGCTTCGCTTCTGCTCATCGACTACCTCACGGGGCTCATCAAGGCCCGCAGATTGGGGCATAGTATCACGTCGAACAAGATGAAGTATGGGATATTCTCCAAGTTTGTGCTCATCCTTATCCCCTTCACCATGGCCATCTTGGCAAAGATTATCGGCGCCCAAAACTACGACATGGTGCTCTACATGGGGATGAATATCTTGGCCATATCGGAGTTTTACAGCATCGTTGGCAATATCTACTCCATCCGCACCAAAAAAGAGCTTCCTGAGTATGACGTTGTGGCGGCTCTTGGCAATAAGGTGCGCCGCTTTATGATGCGATGGGAGGGCGACAATGATACGACTTATTAGCCTCTTGTTTTCCCGCATCAATCTCAAGCTCACGTTTGGAGCCGTGCTGGCAATAGCTCTCGTGGTGTTTCTCTATGTGTGGCACTACCAGCCGATCGAGCGTCAAAAAAGCGAGCTCGAAAAGCAAAGATCCGAGCTGCTGCGCAAGCAGGAGATATTGCGAGATCTCGTCCAAAAGCTATCGACCCTCAAGGAGCAGCGAGCGAAGGAGATCTTCGAGGAGAAGCAAAAAGCGATCAAAAAACGACTACAACGACTGGAGGCCTCACAATATGACAAGAAAGATATCAATCTCTCTATCGGCGCTCATACTATCGTCATTCATTAGCGCTTGCACATGCAAAGATCGGGTCGTGTACGTGCGACCGACTTGTCCAAAATTGCAGACGTGGGAGACGAACAAGACGAAGCGAGAACCTCTTATCTTGCACTACGAGGTGCGTGATGAGTAAAAAAGTTGTATTGAGTGCAGAGGAGTTCAAAAAACTCGTAGATCGCATACGTGAGCTGGAAAAACAGCTCAAAGAGTGCAATAGGGCAAACGAGTTTTTGAACAAGCAGATCAGAGAGTACAACAAAAAATTCGCAAAGAAGGAAGAAAATGGCTGATTTCAACAAGGCGTTTGAGACGCTCATGAGGCTGGAGTGGTCAAATTGTGAGGATGCGCTGCACAAAAACGAGGGCGAAGAGGGCTATACGTTTATGGGTGTGTACCAAAAAGCCCACCCAGACAGCATTTTGTGGGAGATCCTCGACAACTACAAATTTATCGAGGACATCGATGGCGAGCCGACGGAAGAGCAGCTCAAGAGGCTCTCGATCTTGATGTGCAACAACACAAACGCTTTGCAAGAGGTCAAGAAGATCTACCGAAGCGAATATTGGAATAGAGCGAAACTCTACGATGTAAATAGCCAAAAAATCGCCGAGGAGATTTTCGTTTTTGGCGTGAATGCGGGAATAGATAGAGCTATCAAGCTGGCGCAAAAGATTGTTGGTGTGAAGCCAGATGGAATTGTGGGGCCAAGGACACTGGCGGCGTTGAATGGCTACAATGACAAGTTATTTGATATAGTCTTTGATGCGGGGGAGGCGGAGTATTACGAAAGCCTGGTGCGGGCTAAGGAGAAATTCGCCCGCTTTGAGGACGGCTGGCTCAACCGAGCGAAGGCGGTTTAGCCTCGAGATATTTCTTCACCCACAACCCAAGGAGCATAAGTTCCTTCTTTTCTGGGTCATACTGACTCACAGCTCCTTTTGTTACGCCGAGGTGTCTCGCCAGATCAGCAGCCCTCGGCTTTTTACCGAGGATTTTTTCGAGTTCTTTGAGGCGATCTTCATTCATTCTCATCACCTCCATATATGAACAGCTCGCCGTTTTTTGCCATTTTCTCTACCTCTTCGGTAGGAATGTGGCCAGGGTACATTCCGCCGTGATAGCAGGCTGCGTATACTGGAATGTCATCTGAGCTTATGACTCCGTAGATGTGGGCGAGATTGCCTTCGGGGTCTTTGAAGCTCCCGATATATTGCCCTGTGGCAACTATGTAGTCGCCTTTTTCGATAAGTTCGATGGCTTTGTAGCCATCTATCTCTTCTCTGTGCTTTGCGTCTATTGAGATTTTCATTTTTGCTCCCTTTGAAAATATAGGTCTTGAAAATATTGGTCTCTTTTTTCCTCTGATCCCAAGAAAGCCTCCCGCTCTTCCTCTGTCCTAAAGAAAAATCTTGGGTTGTCCGTAGAAACAAGGTAGCCATCTTTTGTGATCCTGTAAAGACAATTAGATGCCATTATTCCCGCAAAATTTCCTGTGGAGCTCCAGCACTCCACAACATCTACATTCCCTTCGCCCTCATGAACCCCAGGAGCATATAGCTCGCTCCGAAGAATTGTGTGACCTGCTTTGACAGGCTCGTAGTGCACTTCCTGTACTGCGAGCCCCCACAAGTGGTGGGTGAAAGGCTCGTATGCAGTGTCTTCGCTTGAAACGATATACTTGTTTTCAAATTCCGATGCAGGAATGAAATCAACCAACATTTTACACCTCCTCTATGTTTTCGAGCCACTCAGCGAGTGGCAATTGAAATTCTCTTCCATCTTCTGAACGCTCAATGACGATATCGATATTTTTGGCATCGACTCTTACCACGCCATCGTAGCTGATGGCGTATAGGGCGTTTCCGTCTTTATCAATAGCGATACCACCACGAGGGTTTTTCCCAAGATCGATAAGTTCGTTATCATTTGTAATTACTCCACTTACTTCCCAGATGATTTTTTCCATCTCTTCCTCCTTTTGTTTCTATAAGTTTAGTATAACTTAACTATACTGAAATATAGCTTAAAATTGTTTAGATTTGCTAAACCTTTTGAGGATTTGACGGTGTGATATAATACGCACAAAAAGAAATCTGGTTGTGTAGTAGCAAATTGGTGGATTTGGGTCGTATTTGGGGCTAAAGTATCGACCCCAAATTGGAAAGCGCTATAAATCGAGATATATAGATTCCCCACACCTCCACCAAAAATCTTCCAATATGCTACAATACAACCAAACAATCACCACAACGATGGATACTTCATGCCAAAAATCTTGATGGATACCACTCCTTTGCTTAAAGACCTCAGCGGTATAGGCTATGTGACATATCAGTATGCCAAAGAGCTGCAAAGACTCCATCACGATATGCTCTTCTACTACGCTTGGTTCTATAGCCGCAAGCTTCGCCAAAGGCCGCTGGGAGAGTATGAAAAAGCCGTCAATTTGGCCAAAAAGTATCTTCCAAGACCCTATCTTGTGACCCATTCGCTCAAAACCG
>Ga0256832_1000606_pt1 | contig 23466 bp, 18 predicted proteins | sample 134614metaG_FD_190534 | JGI IMG/M metagenome (GOLD analysis project Ga0256832, IMG submission 190534) | Hydrothermal vent microbial communities from Lau Basin, Pacific Ocean - 134-614 | ecosystem: Environmental > Aquatic > Marine > Hydrothermal vents | place: Pacific Ocean: Lau Basin | collected... | reverse complement strand
AAGGACAAGTGAATCAACTAGCGTAGCGAATCAACTAACGAAGTCCGAAGGACAAGTGAATCAACTAGCGCAGCGAATCAACTAACGAAGTCCGAAGGACAAGTGAATCAACTGTCTCAAACCACAAAAGTCAAATTCACCACCGAAGCCAAGATTAAACCACGACCGAAGCCAAAGACCAAAAGCGCCACCGGCGCGCCCCAAAGACCAAAAACTCACCCCTCCATCAACTCCAACCAAACCATCTCCTTCTCCTCAATCTTCGCCTTCAACGCCTCCAACTCCTCCGAAAGCTTCATAAGCTCCTCCTGCCCAAGATTCCCATCATAAAACCGGGCCGTCAATGCTTCTTTTTGCTTGTGCAAACGCTCTATATCCCGCTCTAAATTTTTTATTTTCTTTTGATTCTCGTAGGAAAGAACCGGCTCAGATGGGGCTTTTTTTACGGAAGTAGGTTTTGCGGAAGCGGATTTAGCCGCTTTTTGGGAGGCTTCGCGATATTCGGTGTAGGTGCCGTTAAAGTCTTTAATTTTGCCGTTGCCCTCGAAGACAAACAGATGATCAACAATCTTATCCATAAAATACCGGTCATGCGTCACCACCAGCACACAGCCCGTGTATTGCTCCAAAAATTCTTCCAAAATATTCAGCGTAATGATATCCAAGTCATTGGTCGGCTCATCCAAGATTAAGAAATTTGGATTTTGCATCAAAACGGTCATTAGGTACAACCGGCGCAGCTCTCCCCCACTCAATTGAGACACATAAACCTGTTGATGCTTGCGCGAAAACATAAACCGCTCCAACAATTGCTCGGCCGACAAGTCCCGTCCATTGGCCATCGGGATATAATCCGCAATCTCCCGCACCACGTCAATCACTCGCTTGTCGGTATCCAATTGCAATCCTTCCTGCGAGTAATATCCAAATTTTGTATTCACTCCGACCACTACTTTCCCGCTATCCGGCTTTAGGAGACCGGTCAAAAGCTTGATAAAAGTGGATTTCCCGATACCGTTGGGACCGACGACCCCTACTTTTTCACCTTTTTTAAACTTGTAGTGAAAATCTTTGACCAACACCTTATCCCCAAAACTTTTAGAAATATACTGCGCTTCCAATATCTTAGAACCCAATCGCTCGACCTTTACAGAAATTTTAATGTCCACCGGACCGGTGTCCCGCATGGTTTTATCCTTTAGCTCATAGAAGCCGTCAATCCGGGATTTAGCCTTGGTGCTTCGGGCTTTGGGTTGACGACGCAACCAATCCAACTCTTTGCTAAGGAGTTTTTTGTCTCGGGCTAATTGGGCTGATTCGACTTCTTCCCGAATGGCTTTATTCGCCAAATACACCCCATAACCGCCTCTATGTTTGTAGAGTTTGCCACCTTCCAGCTCCAAAATATAATTACAAACCCGATCCAAAAAATACCGGTCATGCGTCACCATCAACACCGTCACCGAAGGCTTTGCCAAATAGGCTTCCAACCATTCAATCATATCAATATCCAAATGGTTGGTCGGCTCGTCCATAATCAGAAAATCCGCATCTTGAACAATCAAATTGGCCAACGCCACCCGCTTTATCTGCCCCCCCGATAGCTCTCCCATACGGGCTTCCAAATCCTCTAAATTGAGCTTAAAAAGAATTTCTTTCAGGCGGCTATCGACATCCCACGCTTTGAGGGCATCCATCCGGTCGGTAGCCGACTTTAGGGCTTCGTGGTCATCGGGCCGGAGCAGTGCCTGTTCGTAGGCAACAACGGCCTGCAACTCCGGTATTTCACCCGAAAGGGCGGCTTCCAAAACGGTCATATCCGGGTCAAACTTCGGCTCCTGAGTCAACACACCAACCCGTATATTCTTGCTAATCAACAACTTAGAAGTGTAGCCTTCCGACTTTTCTTCACCGGCCAAAATCCGAAACAAGGAGGTCTTGCCGGTACCGTTACGGGCGACCAAGGCAATCTTTTGACCTTCACTAATCGTAAAGTTCAAATCTTCAAACAAGACCTTCTCTCCATAAGTCTTGGTAATATGCACAGCTTCTAAATAAATCATTTAAGTTTTAGTATTTCGGTGTAACGGCATGTCGGTTTTACGGTTCTCGATTCTTGAATTGATTGAAGGCAAATGGTTAAAAGTCAAAGGTTTACAAAAGGGCTCTAACTTGAGTAAATCATCGTAGGGCAAAGGTAATAGAAAAACAGTAACTCCCCCATGCTGAGTAATTACGAATCTATATTTTTTGGAAAAATCAACCACTAAGATAACGAAGAAGACACTAAGGCTGCACTAAGAAGTCTTAGTGTAATCTTAGTGCAAAACTAAGTGGCCTTAGTGGTAAGGCGCATATAAAAAAGAGTATTTTTATGCTGAATGGCATCTAAAAAGCCTCTAGTGCATCTTTCGCTCTTTGCAAGTTTGGATCAAACTTTAAGGCCTGTTCATAGTTTGCTTTAGCCTTATCCAGCACATCCATTCGCTCAAAAGTATATCCTCGATAGTAGTAGGCTTTCGCAAAAGTAGGATTTGTTTTTACCGCAAGGTCAAACTGCCGGTTGGCTTGCTTAACAGAATCCATGGTCAGATACATAATACCTGCATTGAAAAATCCATCGCTAAACTGGGGGTCAATCCTAGCTATTTTTTTATAGACATCAATACTTTGTTGCAACTTATCTTGGTTGCCCAAAAACAAAGCATAGCTATTCAGTGCATACACATTGGTGGTATCAATAGAAATGGCCGTCTCATAATATTTGCGTGCGATGGACGGCCCCTTATCACTCCATAAATTACCTAAGTTAATCCAAGCATCAATGATATCAGGGTCTAAATCTACGGCCTGTTGGTAGCTTTTGATGGCTCTGGTCGTATCTCCCAACTCTTTAAAGTTTTGGCCAAACAAAAAGAAGGCTTGGGCATTTTGATTGTCCCGAAGAAGTAAGGCATTGAGTGCAGCTGTGGATTGTTGGTATTGCTTTAGCATGTAATAAATCTCTGCTTGTTTGAGCAGGCATTTTGTATTATCCGGAAAACGATGAACGGCTGCATTCACCACCCGAATGGCATCCTTCGAGCGATTGTAATCCAACAAGATATCACTCAAAAATAGAAAATATTCGTATTGAGTTGTATCCATTTTGATTGCATGATTCATATCTAATATGGCTTCATCATAGCCTTCCAGTCGATAAAAAGCTTGCGCGCGAGCCACATAAAGAGACACATCATCCGGGTGTTTTTTGATTTTTTCGGAGATATTATCGATGGTAGGGTTTCCGGTTTTACCCATTTCTGATGGTGTCGATGAATCGTCCGAATGAGTCGGCTCATTTTTACAGGCGACAGCCCAAACAAGCAACAAAAGGAAAGACAGATAATGGACAAATTTCATATTTTGTTTTTTCAATGATTTAGGGTGTTTGCAACTTATCGCTGGCTTGAATTGTATTCATTACATTGCTTGCGCAAAAAAGATGTTCTGCAAAGTAAACGAGTCTATTCAGACTTTTGTAGTTCAATGCGGTACTTTTTTGTAATTTTAAAAAAAATCACCCATTTTTGACATAAAAACGATCTTTTGAATACAGGAATTGTCATAAAATCTACTGGAAGTTGGTATAAAATCATTCCTTCCACAGATAAAAAAAATTTACCGCATTGGTCAGAAGAGGATGTGGTTCAAGCCCGAATCAAGGGAAAATTCAGGTTGGCCGGTTTGCCGATTACCAACCCGATTGCCGTCGGTGATGTCGTAGATTATGAATTAGAGCAAGAAGAAAAGGGCATCATAAAGACCATCCATCCCCGTAAAAACTATGTAGCTAGACAGTCCCCGCGAAAAAAACATGAGTTGCATTTATTGGCCAGTAATGTGGATCAGGCCATTTTGGTGGTTTCTCTAAAATATCCCGACTTAAAACTGGGCTTTATCGACCGTTTTTTGTTGATGACCGAGCCACAGGATATTCCTACCATCATCGTTGTAAACAAGATTGACCTTTTGGAAGGAGATGATTTTGACTTGCTCGGGGGATTGGCGATGATTTATGAAAAACTCGGTTATCAGGTCTTGGCCGTTTCGGCAACGGAAGGAGACGGGATAAACCAACTAAAAGATTTATTGAAAGGCAAACAAAGCCTGATTAGCGGGCAGTCCGGAGTCGGCAAGTCCACTTTATTGAATGCCTTGGAACCGAATTTGAGTCTCAAAGTGGCCCCCATTTCCGAGTATATGGGCAAGGGACAACATACTACGACTTTTGCAGAAATGCACTCTTTGTCATTCGGTGGACAAATTATTGACACACCCGGCATTAAGACCTTGTCGTTTAACAATTTGGAGCCGCAAGTGGTCGCCCATAATTTTCGAGAATTCTTTGCCGCTTCCGCAAATTGCAAGTTCGGCGGCAATTGCCTGCACCGGAATGAACCCAAATGCGCTGTAAAACAAGCTGTTGAAAACGGAGAGATTAGTGACATCCGTTATGCCAATTACCTTCAAATATTAGAAGAGATTGAAGCCCAAAACCATTGGGAAAGACATACCAAGATGTAGGATTTAGAGTCTATTGAATCACCCCTATAGCGGTAAGAAATAGATAAAGAGAACTACCTAAAATAAGCCAAAAACGGATATCATATATTAACTTTTCTTTCTTTTCGTCGGTGTATTGCATAGGATCATGTTTTTTTTGGATGCGAGCATCATGAAAAAAACGGGGTTTTTATTGTCGTAACTGTTTGGTACTATGCAAATCAGATGCCACAATCATAGAGCAGGAACGAAAGGGAAAGGATAAAGGGTTAAACTTGGGTTAAGGATAAAGGATGAAAGGGGGAGTCTGCTCCGAAAAGTCGGTATCTACTAAGGCTTCATCCGTATGGTTACATGGGGCTAAAGCCCTTAATAGTTTTGCTTCTAGTCCGTTGGTTAAAACCAACGGTAAAGTTAAAACCAACGGTAAAGAAATTCTATTTGACTTCACATGTAACTGTTTAGGTGAGCCTATTTTAAGGCAAAAAATAGGCATTTTTGTGGTTGTTGACGTAGGGACGCACGGCCGTGCGTCCCTACGTAAAAAAATTTAGCAAAAACAGGCGCAAAAAGGGCATTTTCTAGCAAAAATTAGCGGGTGGCTAAATAGTTACCAAAATACTAAGAAACCTCTTTGCGCAAAACTTCCAAGTCCCGAATCAACAATCTCTTACGATTGAAGGTAAGTAAATTACGGGTACGCAATTCATTTAGTACGGTGGTCACCGTTTGGCGAGAAGTGGCGGTCAAATTGGCGATTTCTTGATGCGTAAAAAAGCCTTTGACTAGGGTTTCGTAGCCCACTCTCGTCCCTTTTTTGTCCGCAAGGTCTAATAAAAAGTCAACCACACGGCTTCTGGAATCCTTAAAAACCAGTGATTCTAATCTTTTTTCCATCTCCAGCACTCTGGATCCCATGATTTTAAGGAGGAAAGTTTGTAAATCCGAGCGATCACGGAGCAAGCCTTTCATATCCGCCTTGGACAGCGAACAGAGCGTAGTCAGCTCAAGGGCTTGGGCAAAATCTCTTCGTTTGTCTTCCCCTATTAGAGCCAATTCACCAAACACTTCCCCTTGATGGATGATGGCCTTAAGAATTTCTTTGTCTCCCTCCCCATAGGAACCGATTTTGACTCGACCACTGGTGATATAAAAAAGCATATCGGATTCATCTTTAGGAATGTAGATAAACTCCCCTTTTTTATAGGTTTTATGGACAAAGTTGGCTTCTTGCGCAGCATATTTATTGGGACAAAAAATCCCGGACAAATCAATGTTTTCTAAAAACCAAAATGCATTCTTTCCTGTCATAACCCTTTGTTTTCAACGTGAGCCTTTACACGAAGTCGATGAGCCGGTACACCTGTAATGTCTTTCCAAATTCACCCTTTTCTGCCCCCATACATCCCGCATAAAGTATGGGTAATATACAAAAATTCCCCTTTATTTGTTTTGTAAGTGCTTAGATAGGCCTATTTTTGATTGAAAATAGTAAAACCTAAACCCTTACTTTGTTTGGATACATAGCTAAAACCACTCCAAATCTATAAAATTGTTGGCGTCCATGGTGTAATCCCCAAAACGTCGTAGGGGTTACACAAAATCAATCTAAGATATCATCCTTCACATGAAAAGCCATGGTAATTTTCAGATTTTTATTGACTTTCATGGCTTCTTTTGCCGTAAATTCTGCCTCGGTATTCCGAGCCCAAGCACGCCGGGCAATGCCATTGTTTACGTCCCAATAAAGCATGGCTTGGAGTCTTCTATTGGCTGCCGCAGAGCCATCGAGTACGAGCCCGAATCCGCCATTAATGGCCTCCCCCCAGCCGGTACCGCCCCCATTGTGAATAGACACCCAAGTAGCTCCGCGAAAAGAATCCCCAATAACGTTATGAATAGCCATATCGGCCGTATATCTGGAACCGTCATAGATATTGGCGGTTTCCCGAAAGGGGCTATCCGTACCACTCACATCGTGATGGTCTCGTCCCAAGACAATCGGAGCAGAAATGTCACCGTTTTTGATGGCTTTATTAAACGCTTTAGCGATGGCAATACGACCATTGGCATCTGCGTACAAAATCCTAGACATAGAACCAACCAAAGGAATATTCTTTTTGGCATCTCGAATCCAATTGATATTGTCGAGTAATTGGCCTTTAATTTCCGGTGGTGCTTTCTTGTAAATTTTCTCCAAAACAGCTTGCGCAATGGCATCTGACCGGTACAAATCTGACTTTTTGCCGGAAGTGCACACCCATCTAAAAGGGCCAAATCCATAGTCAAAACACAAGGGCCCCATAATGTCTTCGACATAAGATTTGTATTTATAAATTTTTTCTTCTTTGTTAGCCCAAATATCAGTTCCGGCTTCACCCGCTTCTTTTAAAAATGCATTGCCATAATCCCAAAAATACATTCCTGCTTGAGCCAGCTTATTAATGGCACGGACATGCCTTTTTAGGGATTTCCGGACGGCTTTCATAAATTCTTTGGGGTCTTTGGCTAGCAGTTTTTCTGCTTGCGCAAAAGTATATCCGGCGGGGATGTAGCCCAAATCATTGATATTGTGGAGAGATGTTTGGTCGGAACCGAGTTCGATTTGAACCTTTTCTTTGGCCAATTTTTCCCAAAGGTCAACGACATTACCGGAATAAATGAGCGTAATGGCTTTTTGTGCCTTTCGATTGACTTCAATGGCTTTAAGGAGCTTATCGAGATTGGTAAATACATTTTCTTTATGGATATATCCATCTACGATTCTTTGTTTGACGGCATTGGGGTCTGCTTCCGCAATGACACCTACCGCTCCGGCGATTTCAGACGCTTTGGCTTGTGCACCGGACATCCCTCCTAATCCGGAAGTCACAAAGACACTGCCTCTAAGGTCATTTTGTCCCAATCCTTTACGTCTTCCGGCGTTCAACAAGGTAATCGTCGTACCATGGACAATCCCTTGCGGCCCGATATACATGAAAGAACCGGCGGTCATCTGCCCATATTGGGTGACTCCCAAAGCATTGTATTTGTTCCAATCTTCTTTTTTGCTGTAATTGGGCACCATCATTCCATTGGTAACCACCACTCTTGGCGCATCCTTATGCGACGGAAAAAGACCTAGAGGATGACCTGAATATAGAACTAAGGTTTGCTGGTCGGTCATTTCCGAAAGGTACTGCATAGTCAATAAATACTGCGCCCAATTTTGAAATACCGCACCATTGCCCCCATAAGTAATGAGTTCATGCGGATATTTGGCCACTGTCTTGTCCAAGTTGTTTTGAATCATGAGCATGATGGCCGCCGCCTGCTTCGACTTGGCCGGGTAGGCCGAAATAGGACGAGCATGCATGGCATAAGCCGGTCTAAACCGGTACATATAGATACGACCATACCGATCTAGCTCCTCCGCAAATTCCTTGGCTAAAGTTTTATGATGTTTGGGTGGAAAATATCTAAGCGCATTGCGAATGGCCAATTTCCGCTCTTTTTCCGAAAGGACATCATCTATCATCCTTTTGGGAGCATGAGCCACAGAAGTATCCCTTTTCTGAGCATTAGGAAGTCGGACGGGAATCCCATCACGAATGGCCTTCTTGAAGTTTTGAGTGGTAGCAGACATTTGAATTATTTTTGGCGTAAAATTACCTAATTATTTGTATTTATACTTATATTTATGCGTAATATATAGACCAAATTGATTGGCCGCTAAAATGTCAGAAAAATGGCCTCAAACTTGCACAAATTAGGTAGCCACACAACGATACCCAATAGCCACAACCCAATCAATTTGTTCTTTGTATAAAAATCCGTCAAACCCGAAAAAATAATAAAAATGAATAAAACCAAAAAAGTAGCCTTAGCAGCTCTTCACTCAGAACATAAAAAATGGAATAGCCAGTTAGATTTTTGTAAAGATGAGATAAAAGTATTTGAATCGAGACTAAGTGAGCTAGTTCAGCGTTTTACAGCACAAAAAGTATTAGCCGAAATCGAGCGATTTCAGAATCAGTTTATCCGACAAAAAGAAGTCATCGACATTCTCCATCATAAGATTGGAGAAAGACACAGAGAATTAGAATCTTTTTCGCGCAAGCATCCCGGACTAACAGCCTTAGCCGTGCATATCGACCATCAGGACTTGAGGGAGGAGATGGATTCTTTTACTAGGATTTACAACGAAGTAAAAGCAGACTATAACAAGTTATTGTTACGGCTATTGTAGCCCCTACATTCCACTTGCAACCATTTCAATTAGTGTCCGGCTGCTTCTTTAGCTTTAATGCTAAGCGTAGCGTGTGGTACTGCCCTTAGTCTTTGCTTGGAGATGAGCTTACCGGTCGCCCTGCAAATGCCATAAGACTTATTTTCGATACGAATCAGGGCATTCCTAAGGTGACGAATCAGTTTCTTTTGACGGGAAGCCATGGTAGAAAGTCTTTCACTCTCGATGGTATTCAAGCCGTCATCCAACCCGCGAACCTTGGCATCTTCAGTTTGTCCGTGCTCTGCAAGTTGCTTTAAGTAATAAGCCAGTCTGTCTTCTGCTTCGGCGATTTTCTCTTCGACAATAAGCTTGAATTCTTGTAATTCTTCATCGCTATATCGTAGAGATTCTGTTGCTTTTTTGGTCATAGGTCTTCATTTTTGTTAAAAAACAGAAATAGATAAATAAGACGGGCGGGTAAAAATTTCTTTTCGTTATGCAAAGGTAGTGAATGGGATGAAAAAAAAGTGTTAAATTTTTCTTAAACAAAATTTAATTTTACGCCACACCTATTTTACGGTATAAAAAATGGAATTCTGTTCCTTTTTTCTGAGAAAACGGGAAATATTTTTTTTACTCTAAAATAATGTCACAACGAAAACCCCTACATTAACCTGATGAAAGGCTAAACGTAGGTAAAATACTATAACATTATTCAAAAAATTAGTTAGCACACCCAAAAGTATCGGAATGCTAACCAATTCAGATTTTTGGCCCTTACTTCACGAGAAAGGTAACCTTCAAGTTGACACGATAAGACGAAACTTTACCGTCTTTCACCGTCACACTTTGGGACTGCACAAAGGCAGAGCGAATATCCTTGATGCTTTTAGAAGCCTTTTTCACGGCTTTGGCAGTAGCATCTTCCCAGCTCTTGTTAGAGTCTCCTAGGATTTCTATTACTTTTAGTACTGACATATTAGTCTTTTTTTTTGATTAGGAATAGGGTTCAATGACTTCGCAACCGAAGCTGGTTATCACAACGCAAAAAAGCTGCCAATATTACCTGCTTAGGTTTCGGTATAGCGATTTAGCAATTTAGCGGTATAGGCGCAAGAAAATTTACAAAAATTTGTGGCAAGGTAGAGAATCAAAGGGCGACAGAAACTGCTTTCATTTTTTTTAATGGGACTGTCCTTATCCTATTAGCTGCGGGCTTCAAGTACTAAAACTTTGAGCCTACCCCAAAAAACAAGGAATCATAGGCAAAGAAAATTAGTGCCTAGTCTAAAAAATTGCTATTCTTTTCGCAACTTTGTGCTTTCGCTAATAACTTGTGGAGGCTTTTGTCGTTATGGGTAAAGTCAAAAAAACACCCATTCGCAACCAATCAGACCAAAATCAGCTTGTTTTGAATAAAAGGACTATTATAGCAATTTCATTATTTGTCATCATTTTGGGGCTCGACCAATGGCTCAAATTTTGGGTAAAAACCAATATGAACTATGGGGACTTGATTCCCATCCTGCCCAACGGGAAGGGATTTATACATTTTGTAGAAAATCCGGGCATGGCCTTCGGGCTAGAATTGGGCGGCAAATGGGGCAAAATCTTACTCACCTTACTCCGAATCATCTTCATCATCGCTTTGGGGGGCGCACTACGCTTCCTAATCAAAGAAAAAGCGCCCATTCCCTTCATTATTGCCATTACGCTTATTTTGGTCGGTGCCATGGGCAACATAGTGGATAGTATTTTTTATGGTGTCATCTTTTCTGATAGCCCTTATCACGGTGGTATCGCTCAATTTTTGCCCCAAGGCGGAGGATACGGCTCTTTATTAGAGGGAAAAGTCGTCGATATGTTTTACTTTCCTTTACTAAAAACCACCTATCCGGATTGGTTTCCGGTATTACATGGCCAATCTTTTGAATTTTTTAGGCCGGTTTTCAATATTGCCGATGCGTCCATTTCCATAGGAGTCTTGAGTATTTTCTTGTTTATGCGCAAAACCTTCAATCGTTATGCCCAATTTCAACCCAAACAAAAGGAGAGCACCAATCAGCCCCTTGCGGAAAATCAGGAAGCTTCTAATTAAGGCTTTGTCCAAGAAAGAAAGTGGTGAGTAGTGAGTGGTGAGTAGTGAGTGAGAAAAAATCTACCGGAAATTAAATCTGCGGAAAAAGTAGAGTTAAAGATTTTCAGGTTGGACTCTCTGAAAAGTCGTATGTAGTGGTTTGATCTTGGCTTCCCAAAATTATGTTTGGCTACAATGCCCTAGTGCAGCGTGGTGCCGCTCCCATGGAGCTATTTCCCTACTATTTTAGTCTTACAAAGATATCGCACCGATGGGGCTCAGGCTTATGTATTTCTACTATTTCATCTATTGGCAGCCCCGTAGGGGCGACACCATTGTAACAGACAACATCGCACGATACTAGAAGCCCCAGCGGGGCGACACCTTGTCTCGGTCGCACTAGTTATAAAGAATCCAAATAAAGTTTTGTGGACTCAAGAACAAACCACCACACCCGACTTTTCGGAGCAAACTCAACGGTATAACAGGTAGGCAGCAAAGAAATCTTGCTACTTGAACGCCGAAGGCAATCAACCAACTCTCACAACTAGCTGATTACCAGTGCTATCGCTTAAATAGTCAAACAAAACTCCAAACAGGATAAAATTTTAGTTATTTTAAAATTGAACACTTTTCAGAGCAGACTCAAATATCGAAGAGTCATACCTAATACAGATGGCACGAGACTTAATCATAACCTCCTAACAAACAAAAGCCTATACGACTATTCAGTCACTTCGCTAGAAAATCGATCAATGGCATTCACAGCATCCCGGATTTTGGAGTAATCAATAGCATAGTTAATAAACTTGCCATCACGTTTTGTAATCACTAAACCTGCTTGCCGTAAAATTTGGAGATGTTGAGAAGTAATAGACTGCTTTAAGTCGAGTTCTTTATAAATACTTTTCACATTCACTACATGATGCTTATCAATATAGTCTAAAATCTCAAGCCGAAGGGGGTGTGTCAATGCGCGTAGAATTTCCGCGGAAACCTTGACCTTCCCAATATTAATACTGGTCATAGCTTTTCCCATTATGTTGTATGTTTTGTAATAGTCAAAGCAAAGATGGTTATTTTTCACCAACTAGCCAACAAAAAGCAAAAAAAAATGCTAAAACAGAGACTGTTTCAGCATTTTCATCCAACATATTCAGGAATTTCCCAAATATAATTTATTTGACATGGTCTTACGAGGCCAATTCTTCTACCAAACGAGAAATCTGATCAATGCGATCTTCATTCACCGAATAGTAAATAAACTTACCTTGTCTAGTCGTTTTCACCACACCGGCACGACGCAAAATCGCCAAATGCTGGGAAGCAACAGACTGCTCCAAACGGAGCTTCACATAAATATTAGTCACGGTCATTTGACCATCGGCCTCAATCAACTCCAGCATCTTTTGACGCAATTTGTGGTTGACGGCACGCAATACTAATACTGCTTTTCTTAACTCGATATAATCAAGCTTAATGTCATTGTCGCCTTTTTTCAGCACGACAGTTTCGTTCTCTTGTTTTCTCATTACTATGTTTTTTCAATAATTAAACAACAACAACATAAAGGCAACTTTTATACCAAAAAATCCCCTATATCAAATTTGTTGTCATTTGTTTGATGGTTCAAAGGTATCACAAATTTACTTTTTTTGTTATATTTAAAACGAATATTTTTACTTTTTTTGTACTTTTTTCTGAGAAAACGGGCATTTTTTAGCATTTAGCGGACAAAAACAACTTTTCAAGCCACTTCTTCCCTTTATTTTTTCGCCAAAAAATCATCAAATAATTGTTAAAAAATTATCACTGTTCAGCATAAATCACTCTAAATCTAAGTAGGGACTCACCGTGAGACCGCTAAATCGCTGTACCATAAACCTACGTTATTGAACCTTTGGCTTGGTAATATTCGGTGGTTTCAAGTAAAAAGGTGTATGCCCCGCCAAATCCACAAAGGCTTTTTGCCGAAAGGCAACCAATCCGGGCAACACTAAATGAGTAGAAGACAGCACCGTTTCCACAAAAACAAAGGATTTCCCTGTATATAAGGTCTTTGATTTTTCAACCCCACTTCCGCACAAGACTATTTTTCGGTTCGAAGGCAACCATTCATCAAAAGTTTTTTCCGTAAGGACAACTGCACTCTTGGGGAATATCTCTTCCATATTGGCATCATAACCGGCCATATACACCTCCATTCGGCGGGCATCAATCATCGAGAAGTAGAGGGCATCCCCATATTCCGCTTGCGCAAAATAGGCCAATGCGTCCAAACTATTAACCGCCACCAAAGGGATACCTAATCCATAACACAAGCCCTTTGCCGCTGACAACCCGACCCGCAAACCGGTGTAAGAGCCGGGGCCGTCACTAACCACGACTCCATCCAAGTTTTTCATCTCTTTGCCGGCTGTTTGGAGTGCCTTTTCTATCAAAAGAGTTATTTCTGAAGCATGCGAATAACTCTCTGTGGATTCTTGCAACGAAAGCACATCTTTGCCGTAACTAATACAAACAGAGCAAATCTCCCCTGAAGTTTCGAGAGATAAAAGCAGTGGATTCATAAATAACAATTATTTTACAAGTGGAATCAACAAGTAAGTTGTGGCTTTCAACAAAAAAACTTACTTTGTCGTTTAGTTATCTAATGACAAAGGTAAGGCATATTTTGCGTCTTACCACCAAAACCAAGCACATGTTGAGATTTCATGCCACGGCACTGTTTACTTTCCTATTCGTTTTGGGGGTTCCTATCCGCCAAAAGACCATCCATTCTAAGCATCAAGATATAACATCGCAAAATGAGCAGATCTGGGTGGATTCCGTTTTTAACAGTATGACGGATGACGAACGACTCGGCCAATTATTTATGATTCGGGCGAATCGAAAAGCACACGATACCGACCTAAACAAAAAGGCAGAAGAACTAATCAACAATTACCACGTCGGTGGTGTCTGCTTTTTCAAGGGACATCCATCCGATCAATTGCAATTGACCAACCACTTTCAAGCCATCTCCAAATTTCCTTTGATGATTGCCATTGATGGAGAATGGGGGGTGAGCATGAGATTGGATAGCACGATTGTTTACCCACACAATATAGCTTTGGGTGCCATTCGCCAAAACAGCCTAATCTATCAAGCCGGTAGCGAAATCGCTAAAGATTGTGTCCGGCTAGGGATTCACGTTGATTTTGCACCGGTCAGTGATGTCAATAACAATCCCAATAACCCAATTATCAATGACCGCTCTTTTGGTGAAAACAAATACAATGTCTCTGCCAAAAGCTTTATGTATATGCTGGGGATGCAAGACCAAAAAGTGATTGCTTGCGCCAAACACTTCCCCGGGCATGGAGACACGGATGTAGATTCGCACAAAGACCTTCCGACAATTCCGCATAGCTTAGCTAGGCTAGACTCCTTGGAGCTTTACCCCTTCAAAGTACTCATCAATCAAGGTGTAAAGAGTATCATGGTCGCTCACCTTAACATTCCTGCCTTAGACACCAGCAAACACCGCCCAACGTCCCTATCCCAAAATGTAGTCACTAATCTACTCCAGCATAAGCTCAAGTTCAAAGGACTCATTTTTACCGATGGCCTAGAAATGAAGGGCGTAACCAAATATTTCAAACCGGGCGAAGTCGAAGCGGAAGCCATCCTTGCGGGAAATGATATTCTCTTACTCCCCGGAGATACGCCTGCAGCCTTCAAAACCATCAAACAATATATTGCTGATGGCAGATTGACTTGGGAACGTATTTACGAAAGTACCAAAAAAATACTCCATGCCAAATATCAAGCAGGCTTAAATGACTACCATCCCAAACCCTTGGCGCATCTCTACGAAGATCTCAACCACCCCCGCAAAAAAGTACTGAAAAGAAAACTCATTGCCAATGCCCTGACCCTAGCTCGCAATATAGAGGACGTCGTCCCTATCAAGGACACCAAAAATCAAAAAATTGCTGTCGTTAGCATCGGAGAGACGACCCAAAGCACCTTCCAAAAGACCGCACTAAAATACGGCAATTTCTCCTACTACAATACCCCCAAAGTCGTATCTAACGACAGAAGAAAATCCATCTTAACCCTGACCCAAAACAAAGACCTTGTCATCATCGGACTCCATGACATGAGCCGTCACCCGTCCAAGCACTTTGGCATCACTCCGTCATCTCGAAAACTCATCGAAGACCTAGACGCCAAGCACAAAGTACTCGTGGTCATCTTCGGGAATCCCTACAGCCTAAAGTATTTTGAGAGTCTGCAAAATGTCCTAGTCGCCTACCAAGATGATGACGACACACAGGACTTAGCAGCCCAAGCACTCTTTGGAGCCAACAGCATCACCGGACGATTACCGGTCACAGCGTCCGAAGGCTTTATTGCCGGCCAAGGTGTCCCCATCAAAAATATTCAACGATTTGGCTTTACCATTCCTGAAGCCGTCGGGGTAGATTCCAAGACGCTTACCGCAATAGATACTATTTTGGACGAAATGATTCGTATCAAAGCCGCCCCCGGAGCACAAGTACTCATTGCCCGTAGAGGAAAAATCATCTACCAAAAAGGATACGGTTATCACACCTACAGCCAAAAGAAACCGGTACGCAACGATGACATTTATGATTTGGCTTCGATTACCAAAGTGGCTGCCACTACCGTTTCCTTAATGAAATTATACGACGAAGGCCTTTTTGATATTAATCAAACACTAGATGCCTATTTACCGGAAGTAGCCGGCACAAACAAAGCAGACCTTGCCGTCAGAGACATTCTAGCTCACCGGGCTCGACTAAAACCTTGGATACCCTTTTACAAAGAGACAATGGTCTCCGTAGGAAGAAGACGCCGGCACCACCGAAGAAGAAAGATTTTGTCCAAAAAATTATATCACAAAAAAAGTAGCATCGGCTATTCCGTCCCGGTGGCCAAAGGTATCTTTATGAAGGATAGCTACATGGATAGCATTTGGCAACGGATATATGACTCCGACTTACGCAAAACCGAAGGCTATAGATATAGCGACTTAGGCTTTTACTTATTTAATCGAGTCATCCAAAACATTACACATGAACCGGAGAATGTGTATGTCAAAAAGAATATTTACGATAAGCTTGGGCTACATACCATGACCTATTTGCCCCTAAACTACTTTGACAAACAACGCATTATCCCTACGGAGCGAGATCATTACTTTCGCAAAACACTAGTTCAGGGCTATGTCCACGACATGGGTGCCGCCATGTTGGGGGGTGTTTCAGGTCATGCCGGATTATTTTCGGATAGCTATGACTTAGCGGTACTTTTTCAGATGCTTTTAAATGGGGGTACTTATGGTGGAAAGCGTATTTTATCGCAAGATGTCGTTCATTTATTTACACAAAGAGTCCCCGAAGACACACGGCGGGGATTGGGTTTTGACCTAAAAGAATTGGCACCTAGTACGTCTTATCCCCGGCGCAAAGAAAACATGTCGCCCTTGGCTTCTGACTCTACTTTCGGGCATTTAGGATTTACCGGCACTTGCGTTTGGGCCGACCCCGACAAAGACCTAATATATATATTTTTATCCAATAGAACTTACCCTTCTATGCACAATGGCAAGCTAAATAGAGCCAACATCCGCCCGCGCATCCAATCCGTTATCTACAAAGCGCTGTTGGATTAGCCCTTTCCAAATATTGACGTCCATTTCCCAAGTTATCACAAATCCTTTTCCGGCTTTTGCCAACCGCTTACTCTTATGAGCTGCCAACCGGCGGCCTCACAAAAACAACAAATTCCGTATCTTTGCCCAAAATCACAAAACTTGACCTACACCCTCTATGCAGAAGTTGTATTACCGCTGCCCTTGCCAAGGGTCTTTTCGTATGCGGTGCCTGAAGAGTTTGTCTCTAAACTCCAATTTGGGATTCGAGTAGAAGTCCCTTTCGGAAAAAACAAGCGATATTCGGCCTTGGTCGTCAGTTTGAGTAACACACCTCCTGAAGGGTACAAGGTCAAGCCCATTATCAATATCTTGGATGATGAGCCCATTATTTATCCTGTACAATATCAGTTTTGGAAATGGATTGCCGGTTATTACTTTTCGACTGTTGGGGAAGTAATGAATGCTGCCCTACCGGCTTATCTAAAATTAAGCGGAGAGACCAACATCTTGCTCAGCCCCTTGTATTCAGATAACTTTGAGCACCTTTCGGAAAAAGAATATTTGATAGCCAGCGCTTTGAAAAACCGGGAAGAATTTTCGATTGACGAAGCCCGAAAAATCCTAGACCAAAAAACCGTCATGCCCATCATCAAAAAGATGTTGGACGAAAAAATCATCTACCTGCACGAGACGCTCAAAGAAAAATATAAGCCCAAAAAAGTACTTTGTGTGCGCTATGCCGAGCCTTATGCATCCGATTCTTCCAAATTAGCGCAAGCCTTCGAACTCACCAAGTCGGCACCCAAACAAACAGAAACCTTACTCGCCTACGCCCAATTATCCAAAACCAAAACGGATATCCGCAAGCAAGAGCTCTATAAAATGGCCAATTCATCTGCCGCCGCTCTCAACGGCCTAGTCAAAAAAGGCATTCTCGAAATCTACGATAAAAATATTAGCCGGATTGAAACCTACGATGATGATTTGGCGCAAGCCCATCCACTCACCGCACAGCAGACGAGAGCCATCGGCGAAATAGACCGTCATTTTGAAGAAAAAAATACCGTCCTGCTTCACGGTGTCACCGGCTCGGGCAAAACACGGGTCTATATCGAAAAAATTTGGGAAGCCATCAGCAATGGCGGACAAGTCCTTTACATCCTGCCGGAAATTGCCCTAACCAGCCAGATTATCGGTCGCTTGCGCCAAATATTTGGAGATGACATTGTCGTCTATCACTCCCGCCTAAACAACAATGAGCGCGTCGAAATCTGGCAGCAAGTCCTAGAAGGGAAACCGATAGTGCTCTCCGCAAGATCCGGCGTATTTTTGCCTTTTCAGCATTTAAAATTGCTCATTGTCGATGAAGAGCATGACCAAAGTTTTAAGCAATTTGACCCCGCACCTAGGTACCATGGACGTGATGCGGGCTTGATGTTAGCCAACCTATTCAAAGCAAAAAGCATTCTGGGTACAGCGACCCCATCACTAGAGACTTACGTAAATGCGAAAAACAATAAATATGGCTTAGTCTCCATGCCCGACCGGTTCGGTAACATCATGCTACCCAAGATTTTTTTGGTGGATCTAAAGAAAGAAGCTAAAGAACATAAATTACAATCCCATTTTTCTAGCTTTCTATTGGACGAAATCAAGGCCACCTTAGCCAATAAACAACAAGTCATTCTTTTTCAAAATCGACGCGGATACGCCCCCACCCTAACTTGCAATGCCTGCGGCTGGTATAGCGAATGCAAAAATTGTGATATCGGTCTGACTTATCACAAATATTCTGATAATCTTCGCTGCCATTTTTGCGGATTCCACCAAAAGCTCCCCCATGCCTGTCCGACCTGTGGCACCCAACCATTGACGTTGGCCGGATTTGGCACCCAAAAAATCGAAGAAGAACTCAAAATCTTCTTTCCACAGGCCAAAACCGGACGAATGGATTACGATACCACCGGCGGGAAAACCGGATTTGAGCGAATTATCAATGCCTTTGATGCCCGAGAAATAGAAATTTTGGTCGGCACCCAAATGGTCACCAAAGGATTAGACTTTGACAATGTAGGGCTCGTGGGCATCATGAGTGCCGATCAACTATTATTCTTTCCTGACTTCCGGGCGGCCGAAAGAGCTTTTCAACAAATGACCCAAGTAAGCGGCAGAGCCGGACGAAAAAACAAACGCGGGAAGGTCGTTATTCAGGCATTTCAAAGCACACACCCGGTCATCAAAGACGTAATGGATGGCCAATTTGAGACATTCATTCAACGGGAATTGGCCGAAAGAAAGGCCTTTGGCTATCCACCCTACATGCGACTCATACGCTTAACCATCAAACATCGTCAATACCAAAATGTAGAAACCGGCGCCAAACTCGTTGCTCACATCCTAAATCGGGGAATCAAAGGACAAGTTATCGGCCCGGCGTGGCATGCCATTCCCCGTATCCGCAACCAATATCAGATGACTATTTTAATCAAACTGAGTCGCCAAAAAGGCATTCTAGCCCATACACGCTCCATACTTGACCAAGCAATCGTTTCTTTGAAGTCCCAAAAAGGATTGTCAGGGGTTCGGGTTAATGTTGATGTAGATCCTTATTAGAAAAAAATTCCGCAACCAGCGAAGCGATTCAACGAACGAAGTCCGAAGAACAACTCGCAAATTAAGAGCACCGAAGGCAATTAACGGTGTAACGGTTTAACGGTTTAACGGGTAGGCAGCTAAAAAATCTTACAACTATACCAAATACAGAATCCCAAATCTCTCAACTAGCAAAGCTTGCGAACGAATCAACTTCTTCAACTTTCTCAACTAACAGAATATCGAATGTAGAATTCCGAATGTCGAATAATGAAGTAAAATCCCCGACAAAAACCCAAATCATCTCAACCAGCGAAGCGCTCAACCACGAAGTCCGTATCCACGATAGTAATCGGGACGAGTTCTCAACCTAGAGAGCCGAAGGCGAACGTCTCAACTTTCTCAACTTCTTCAACTAGCGACCTATTCTTCCTCATCTTTCTCTTTCAGGCCATCCAGCAACTGATTGACCCGATACATTTCATCAACCGTATCGTCCAGAAAGAAGTGCAATTCAGGGAGTCGGCGGATTTTTTTGCCAATTCTTTGCGCAAGCCGCCCCCGCAACATCGTCGTAGATTTTTGCATCAAATCAACCACTTCCTGTTTGTCTTCTCCATTAAAAATACTCAAATAAATCTTGGCTATCGCAAAATCGGGCGTCACATCCACAGCGGTAACCGTCACTAATTTATCGTGGCCATAAATATAAGGCCCTTCCGCTTGCAGTACAGTGCTAAACGAACGGCGAATCATCTCGCCTACTTGTTTTTGTCTTTTTGATTTCATCTTCCGGATATTAATATCGAATGCAAAGTTATGTGTTTATGCTACAGTAAGCAAATTTAAACACCGAACGAATTGGTTTTATACATCAACCTAGCTGATTGGACACTCGGGTAAAAAATCTTTCCCGCCCACTGAAGATTAAGAATAAGGCAAATTTTCTTATCTTTGCCTTCGCACCACCAGCCCATCTAAACGCTAGGCGTGCCCTTTATTTTGAAGTACTTCAACTATGAGTAAGCTTTTAGACACCCCAATCGAATACCTAAAAGGCGTTGGTCCTGCCAAGGGCAAGGCCTTGCGCAAGGATTTGGGTATCAATACGTTGGGTGACTTGGTAGAGTATTTTCCATTTCGTTATATTGACAAAACAATAATCTTACCCATTAACCAGATTACTGACGCCCACCAAGAAGTCCAAGTCAAAGGAAAGCTTCTGCGATTCTCACACGAAGGCGTGGGGCGAGCTAAACGGCTTTCCGCTATTCTACATGACGGGACGGGGTCTTTGGATTTAGTCTGGTTTCAAGGGGCTTCTCGGGTAGCCAACGTCCTAGAACAGGGCAAGACTTATCTTGTCTATGGCCGGCTTCAAAAATTTAGAAATCGCTACAGCATCGCCCATCCTGAAATCGAACTGCTCTCCAATCTTGCCGATGCTTCTACCCTATCCACCTTGGCACCGGTGTATTCATCGACGGATAGCTTGCGCAAAAAAAGGCTAGATGGCAATGGTTTTCGACGCTTAACAAAAACACTCATTAGCCAAATTAAACCACCTGACATTCCGGAGACACTGCCGCCCTATCTTTTGGAAAAGACACGGCTCATTTCTCGATTTGAAGCCATCAAGAAAATTCATTTTCCGGCTTCCGCAAAAGAAAAAGAACAGGCCTTAAACCGGCTTAAATTTGAAGAGCTATTTTTTGCACAGCTTCGAGCCATTCATAGAAAATATAAAAATTACAGAGAAATCCCCGGCTACCGTTTTGATATTATTGGGGATAAATTTAATCAATATTTTAATGACATTCTCTCCTTTGAACTCACCGGCGCCCAAAAAAGGGTACTTAAAGAAATACGCGCCGACTTAAAGTCCGGCCGCCAGATGAATCGGCTACTTCAAGGAGATGTTGGCAGTGGCAAAACGGTCGTAGCCCTGATGAGTATTTTGATGGCAATTGACAATGGCTTTCAAGCTTGCATGATTGCCCCGACAGAAATATTGGCCATGCAGCATTTTCTCGGAATTGAAGAAGAAGCTCGTCAGTTGGGCCTACAAATCGCCTTCTTGGCCGGATCCGTTAAAGGAAAAAAAAGAGCAAAAATTTTGGAGGCTTTGGCCTTGGGGCAAATTGATATTTTAATTGGGACGCATGCTGTTTTGGAAGAGCCGGTAATCTTTAAAAACCTTGGACTGGCCATTACGGACGAACAACATCGTTTTGGTGTCGAGCAAAGAAGTAAACTTTGGCGCAAAAGCAAACCCAACCCACCCCACATTTTGGTCATGACGGCCACGCCCATTCCCAGGACTCTGTCCATGGCCTTCTATGGCGATCTGGATGTATCCAAAATAGATGAGATGCCTCCCGGACGCCAACCGGTAGAAACCCTGCATTTTAGCGAAAGCAAAAGGCTACGAGTCTATGGAATCATGCGTGAAGAAATCGCCAAAGGACGCCAAGTTTATGTCGTCTTCCCCATGATTGAAGAAAACGAAGATTTAGACTTACAAAATCTTCAACGGGGTTATGACTTACTCAGTAATGAATTTCCCCGGCCTGAGTATGAGATTAGTGTCGTCCATGGCAAAATGAAAACCAAAGACAAGGACTATGAGATGCAAAGATTTGTCGAAAAAAAGACCCAAATCATGGTGGCCACAACCGTTATTGAAGTGGGCGTCAACGTACCCAATGCTACTTTGATGATTATTGAAAATGCCAATCGCTTTGGGCTTTCCCAATTGCACCAATTACGGGGGCGTGTCGGTCGGGGTGGCGGACATTCTATGTGCATTTTGATGACCGGATTCAAACTGTCAAATGAAGCAAAGTTTAGAATCAAGACCATGACTGAAACCAATGATGGATTTGTCATTGCGGAAGCCGACTTAAAATTACGCGGCCCCGGAGATATGGAAGGAACCCGCCAAAGCGGAGATTTAAATTTAAAATTAGCCAGTCTCGTAGAAGATGAAAAGATATTGGCTTTCGCCAGAAAATTGGCCATCTTAATTATCGAAAAAGACCCCAAATTAGAGCATCCGGAAAATGCCCTTTTGCGAAAGCACATACAAACCATTGGCCGGAAGGCACTGGGCTGGAGTCATATTAGCTAGGAGTCTATTTTAATATACGCCCCTTGAAAATCTGTCACAAACAAAAAACACAACCCACTAATAACCAATAAGTTATCTCACCATCTTAACACATTCGGCCAATCCTAATACTCACAAAAACCATACAATCATCCCGCTTTTTATGATTATTTCTTTTTTGAAAGAAGCACTCCCCTTATCTTTGTTACAACAACAAAAAGAAAGCACCGGGCAAGGACACAGCAAAAACAATCAAGAGAAATGGCAACAAAAGGAAAATACAGAGCAAATTGGCAGACCAGTACATTGGCGACAAAGTGGCCATCATGAGCAAAAAAAAGAGACCGCCAAACTGAATTGACGGCCTCCATAATACAGGTTAAAAAACTTAACGTATCAGGGTAATATCTCCTTTAAAAACTTTCTCTTTTCCATTTTTCCATCTCACTTTTGCAGCATATACAAAAGTAGCCGGATTCATTGGTTGATTATGATAATTACCATCCCATCCAAGTTCAGGTAAATTGGGATCAAAATTTAATCCTTCATAAACCATGGTACCCCAGCGGTCATAGACACGCAATTCTAAGACCTTATCAATTACTTTTGGATTACCAAATACCGTGAACATATTATTTCGTTCATCCCCACTGCTAGGAGCAAAAATATTAGGAATATACACATCGGGATCAATTACATTCACAGTAATATCTGCCGCAGCCCTACAACCCAAATCATCCACAATCCGAACGGTATAAAGTGTTGTCTCTTCCGGTGAAGCATAAGGATTCAAGCAATCTCCACAGCTCAAAGTCTGGGTTGGATTCCACTCCACTAGAGCCAAATGCTCAGGCAAGACATCCGTAAATACTTCTAACATCGTACTGTCTCCAAAATGGATGTCCACATTAGGATCAACCAAAATCTCAGGTGCTTGGGGCGCCGGCAAGGTAACACTAGTGTTAAACTCACATCCATAGCCATCCTGAACAACCACATCATAACTGCCGGGATCTAAATGACCAAGCTGATTGATTGTCCCAAATGATTGACCACCATTAAAGGAATACACATAAGGCGCTGAGCCACCAACAACAGAATCTATATAGATAACTCCACCATCACCCAAACAATTCGGTAGATCTAAATCCAAAGCCATATCAAAAATACCCGGACTCTTCACAACAGAAATGGTATCTTCTGCTACACAGCCATTCTCCGTATCGACGACACGTACAATATAAACGCCTTCTTCATTAATTATCGGA
>Ga0256832_1000605_pt1 | contig 23514 bp, 19 predicted proteins | sample 134614metaG_FD_190534 | JGI IMG/M metagenome (GOLD analysis project Ga0256832, IMG submission 190534) | Hydrothermal vent microbial communities from Lau Basin, Pacific Ocean - 134-614 | ecosystem: Environmental > Aquatic > Marine > Hydrothermal vents | place: Pacific Ocean: Lau Basin | collected... | reverse complement strand
AACGATGGCCGGTGTCATTGTCGAAATCCAGGGTATAGGGTGAATCGCCGTCGACCACCCTCGCGGCCCGCAGAGGGGAAATCTCATCGGTGGGGATGCGCCCCCAGGCGCCGAATCCTTCCATCAAACGGCGCGAGAGATGGGTCAAAGCGATATCCCGACCGTCCACCGGAGGATCCGCCAGCAGCGCCTCGTCCTGGCAATCGAACAAAACCATGCGCAGACCGGTATCGGCCAGCGCCCGCGCCAACGCCAACCCCGCGGGACCAGCGCCAACCACAGCGATATCGTAATCCATGGACATACTCCGACAGACAGATCTGTCGCAGTCTAGCCGCTGCCGGCCGGCCCGTACTTGATATTGGTCAGGCGGCGTCTCTCCGTATGCCCGTCGCCCAAATCGGATTTTCGAGACCATTCCTCGCGCCCGTGGGCCAGGCGCGGAAACGAGTCATAGCCCATTCATGGCGAGTTTCCGCAACGACGCCCGAGTGTGCGAGAAGCGGTCGCAGTGGCCGAAAATTCATCGGCGACGGCTATACACCCAATAGGCTCCGCGTCAGCATCCGCGCCCTGAGGTTTCCGGGCCTACGCCACCCCAGATTTCTCAATAAAACGCTCATGACGCAGACTGGCATCACCAACAATCATGAAAAATCAACGATTTGGCATGCTTGCCCATTTCCACCTTCGTAGGCCTGCTCAATATCATTATCATTTCAGCCGGTTGGCTGAGCAGTTATCGTATTTTCACATTAACTTCCATGAGAATGGGGACGGAGTTACACCCCAGGTCATTGAAAAACTTGGAGATTTTATTATTTGCATTAGAGTTCTCCCTGGTACATTTCCACTTTACGTTAGCTTAGGCGCTTAGATGACGTGGTCCTGTCCTGCCCCCAACTTGACCTACAACCCAGCAATGCATACACTGGCCGTAAGGAAATCCATTCGTCATTCTCCGCCCGCAAGGAGGGGGTCCGGCATGTCTACGATCTTTTCCCTGTTCAGCATTGCCTTGTTACTGACGGCAACCTCCGCGAACGCGGTCGCGCCATTACCGGAAAGCAACAGCGGCAACCGCTGTCAAGCCAGTTACAACCCCATCAATCAGGTTGTGACACTCCCGTGTTTCCGTTCTCTATCCCGCGCGAATCAGACGAGCTATTCACGCGTCGAGATGAAACTGGATCCTCCCGCGCCTCCGTTTCGCCTGCATACCTTGTCTAACAACACTACAACGACGCCAGACCCAGCAGATCGCGAATGCATCGCGCGCTATGACGAGGCTTCCGGGAAACTGGTCATGCCATGCCTGCGAATCCGCGGCGACAAAAGCAACAGCAATTTCTACATCGGCCTGCGCCAGCTACCCGACAATGCCGTGGGCTTCTTCCGTTTTCTGGTTACCGAGATCAAGCCTGCGCCAGCTCCCACTCGTCATCAACAAGCGCGCGTGCTGCTGTTGTTGCACGGCATGAGCAGTGACGAACACACCTGGAATGACTATGTGCGTCTGGAAACGGCCTTCGATTCCTGCGCGACGATCGCACTGGGCGTCGTTACCGGCCGCGCCTCTCTGCCACGTGCGCAACCGCCTGCGATCGGCTGCTTTCGTCTGCGCTTCGGCGCGTATGACGGATTTTCAGGCCGTACCGGCTTGGAACATATTCGCGCGCACGGACCCCGCAGCGGCGATTTCTCGACCTTCAACACTCTCGGCAAAGAGGTTGGCGATGCGATTCAGGCGATCAAGCGGCTCTATCAAACCACCTATGGCCCCCTTGACCTGAAGATTGCGCTGGTCGCCCACAGCCGGGGCGGCCTTGCCGCGCGCGCCTTTCTGCAGGATGCGAATGCCTCGGAAAAATCCGGAATCGTCGCGCTACTTACCACCGGCACGCCGCATCGCGGCTCGCCGCTCGGGCGTATCTATCGCTACCTGCAAGACAACTGTCTGGATTCCTCCGGCTTCCGTAAGGATGATCGCTTTTTCGGAATTGCAACTACGGCTTGTGACAACGATTGGCAGGTGGTCGATTTTCTGCGCGCAAGAAAAAACTGTATCGCGGATACTTTTAAGCAATTCATCGATTTCTTTACTTCATCAGGCGATCCGGAAAAACTGGATGTGCGTCGCCCAACGATCGATGATCTGTCCGACTACTCTGAACCGATTCAACGCCTTCTGGACGAGCGCAACAGCTTGCCGACAGACATCGAATATGCGGCGTTGCGTTATACCGGAATCGAATTGGGAAGGTTGGACAAAGAATATCGTATCTTTGATCTTGCGGGTCGGGATTATTGCGACCAAGTCTCGCGCCGGGCCCAAAACTACCTGCTCTATCCGACCTACAGCAACCAGGGAGAGAACCTGGGTGACGGCATCGTTCCGTTCGGCAGCCAGGCATTACCCGCCGGGAATGTAACTGAGTATGCCAGGGGCGAACTGGGCGCCAAGCTGCACATTGAAGAGCCCAAGCCGCTTACCGGCCAGCAAGCGCATATCTCGTACATGCTGGAACATCTGCTGAAATGGGGGTTTCGGCAGCGGTGAAGCCGGTTTCAAAATGGCTGCTGGCTGGCGGAGCCGTGCTGCTAGCGGGGTTTTATCTTGGCTGCGGCACCGGGCCAACGGAACGACGAAAAGCAGTCCACAAACCAAGCCAGCCGAAAAGCGCCATTTCCGGGCTTGTCATCGCCCAACCAAGACGCACGGTAACAACAACGGAAAGCCGCGCGCCGGGCTTAATGGATCTTTCCTCTCCTGCCCGGCGCCAAGAATACTATGATGCGCTGTTGGATAAAGACACCGTTGCGCTATGGGCGCTATGGAATCAATTCCTTGATCAGGATGATCCCAACGCATCGATGGCCTGGCTGCTGATTGGCGAGGCTTTGTCGCTGCGTTTGCGCGAACAGCCTGACCCGGACACGCTTGAAGCGATCGCCGCCGCGTTGAATGCGGCCGACGCCAGTCCGGCGCTACGCCAACAACTACCGCTGATCGTGGCGCGCGCGGCAACACCGGAAACCCTGAGCCTGCTGATCGACAAGGTCATCAATGAAACCGACCTGGAGCAACGCCGCTTGTACCAAGAGGCGATAGAAACCGCGGCCAACACCCAATGGGGCCAGCGTTTTCATCCGGAACTTTCGCCCCCGCTGGAAGCCGCTTGGTCGGAACAGTGGCTTCAGCAAGATCCTGAGGTATTGAACACCCTCGCCCTGGCTATTGCTCGCATCGGCGCACCTGACGGCGTGAATCTATTGCTCGACACCCTGGCTTCTGGGGGCGCGAGTATCGAGGAGATAGAGGCTGCCCGACAGCCGCATGTTCTCGCCGCGGTGCAAGCTTTGGCCAGCGTCCGGAATCCAGACGCGGCGGCACTGCTACGCCAACGCATGGAGCACTCGCAGCCCGAAAACCCGGTTTTCCTGGCCAGTGGCAACGCGCTTGCGAATATCGGTGGGCCGGCGGCAACCCAGGCCTTGCTCGACTGGGCGCAAAACGCGACCGCCGAAACCAGCGACTTGGCGCGGCGCTGGTTCAGCCGCTTGCGAGACAACCGTTCCATCGCGTTGGCGCAAGCCCGGCTCGCCAACAAGCAGCCTTTTCGCAGTGAGCAGATCCGCAGCATATTGGAATCCAGCCTGGATGCGGTTCGCAACGAGCTGAGGAAGCAGCTCCCCTGAAAGAAGCTCTGGCGTGGCAGGCGAAGACAAGGAAGCAGATACTGACTGCGACGATATACTCGTCACCCAGGAGTTTTCAGATTTTCGAGACCATTCCTCGCGCCCGTGGGCCAGGCGCGGAAACGAGTCATAGCCCATGACGTCCAAGGGCGCGAATAACAGCCGCAACAGGTCCTGATCCGGTCGGATTCCAGATATCCGACGAATCCAACGCACAAAAAGCAGGCAGAGCCGCCGAATCGTCACCCACGCTGTTCCCAATATCCGCCCTCCGCTTCCCCAATCGCGTCTTCAGCCTCAATCCCCGCGTCCATCGGCCGAAGCACCCTGGCATCAGACAACGATCCGATGGAGATAAAGCCCATGTCATTCAAGAAAACCCTGCTCGCCTGCGCCTTGCTCGGCCTGACGTCCACCCAGGCATTCGCCGACGGCGGCGTTTTGACGGCGGAAAAAGCGGTGGTCGGTCTCGACAACGACCAGCTGGTGCTCGATATCGATTTCAAGAACCCGACCAGCGGTGACCTCTACCTGTTCACCGAGGCCGACGGCGAACGCATCTACCTGCTCGCCGACGGCAATCTGTCGGCGACGCCGGTGCCGCACACCGCCGACGCCACCTTCAGCGGCAAGTTCCAGGTCTACTCGCTGACCACCTTTCCCGGGCTGGCGCCGCGCAGCTACCCAGTCTACAGCGTCGTCACCAAACCCGGCGGCGATCCCACCGACGTGCGCGACTGGGTGGACGGCGTGACCACGTTGAACAAGGTCGGCATTCAACTTGGCCTGCCGCCGGAGATCAGCGGGGACTTCGATGGCGACGGCTTCGCCGACACCGACCTGAACCACGACGGCTTCTTCGACGATGACCGCAACCAGGACGGCTACCACGATAACGATCTGGACCGAGATGGCTTCCGTGAAACCGACCGCGATCGTGATGGCTTCGACGACGAGGATCGCGACCACGACGGCTACCGCGACGACGACCACAACCGGGATGGTTTTGCCGACACCGATCGGGACCGGGATGGGTTCCCGGATGATCTGCCGATTCCATTCCCAACGCCGGGTGGGCAGAACGGCGACGGCCCCCGACCCGGGTCTGGTGGAAGCGATCCTTTGGGCGGGTTTGGAGGCCTGGGCGAAGGGGATGGCTCTGGCTTCGGTGGCAGCGACCACTCCGGATCCGGCAGCGACAGCGGCGACAGCGGCGACAGCGGCGACAGCGGCGACAGCGGAAACGGCTTTGGCAGCGGGGACGGCTTCGGCTTCGGTGGCGGTGACCAATCCGGTTCCGGCAGAGGCAGCGGCGATCGCGGAAACGGCTTCGGCAGCGGTGACGGCTCCGGAATAGGCTTCGGCGGCTGATCTCCGCGCCGCGCTCCGCCCGGAAGCGGAGCGCGGCGCGATCAATTATTGTTGATCGATACGCACCCAGCGTTCACCGACCGAACGCACCGGGAAACGCGCCCAGCGCGCGAACAGCTCGCGCCCCATCTCTCCATTCTCCAGCGCGCCAGCGCCCGCCGGGGTGAAATAACTGACTTGGTCCCCATCGATGCGTTGCACGCAGCGAATCGACCATTCCGGACCCAAGGCCCCGTTCGAATAACAGCGCCCCGGGCGGATCGCCTCGGGCGGCAGATGATGCGTCTCGGCATGCTCGCGCGCAAGATGAAACAGCACCGCGAGATCGTCTTCGTCAATATCGTGGTATCCGCGCACATGAGCCAACGCATAATCGAGGTCCGACTCGGCCAACGCGGTCGGCACCGCGGTGGGTGGCAGTTCCGGCTTGGGCGCGATCGCGGCCGGATAGCGTCGCCATGGAAAGGGATAATTGAACGCCAGGGCCACGGCGAAGATCACCAGCGCATTGAGCATCACCGGAAACAAGACATAGTCGAACCCCAACCCGTGGATCTTGGCGCCGCCGATCACCGCCATCAAGGCGCTCGCCCCGCCGGGGGGATGCAGGCAACGCAAGAAATACATCAATGAGATGGCGCCGCCGACCGCCACCGACGCGGACACCAGCGGATCATCGATCCACGTCGCGGCGGCCACGCCAAAGCCGGCTGAAAAACCGTGGCCGGCGAGCACGTTCCAAGGCTGGGAGAAAGGCACATGCGGCGCCGCGAACAACAATACCGCCGACGCGCCCATCGAAGCGACGATCAACGGCACATCGGCTGGATCGACACTCGCGCGGGCGACCAGCAGAATCGCATAGATGCCGAGAAAGGCGCCGATGCCCGAGAGGACCTTCTCTGTCCACGGACTGTTGTCGACGACGATACCCAGCCATCGGCGCAGCGCATGCAACGGTGTATCATTCTGCATCGGTTTCATCCTGGATGGTGGATATACTCGCCGCCCATGAATTTTTGGCCACCGCGCCCGCGCCTGGCCCACGGGCGCGAGGAACGGTCTCGAAAAACCAAAAATTCATGGGCGGCGAGTATAACACGCGCTGTCGTAGCAGACCGGCTTCCCCGGAACAGGCTCAAGACCAGACGAATACGCCCGTCTCAAAACGATGCAATACACCCTGAAAATCCAAAGAGCGTATTGGCCGGAAGTCACCGATACGCCCCATTTCTCGATCGAATTGCAGTATGGAAACTGCCATCAGGTATTTGACGACATCTATTTCGACAAGATCGACGACATCATTGAGCCGCTGGAAAATCTGCTCATCAGACGAAAGGGACGAGTGGAGCTATCCGGTGGATTTCGGTTTGGCGCCCGCGTCGAAGCGACAAGTTCTGGAGCGCTTCGGCTTGGGTTCTCCACTGAATCGTCCGGAATTTTTCCGGGGAGGCTGAGGTTGGACGGCGAGTTTCTCATCGACGGGGAACATGCAGAAGAGGTGATCGCCTCCTTGCTCGATCTGTTCAGGCAGGGAGATGATTTTTTCCTGGAAACTACCCGACCGACCAGCTGAACTGATATTGACCGGGCAAGGCGATCGGGTCGAGGTGACGGAATAACTCCCGTTACCCCTCACAGCGCCGGACATATGGTTTTCCACATCCGGCGGTTGAAAAACAACCACCTTTGGTGGCCCAAAGCTAGGATGGCACTCATAAGCCATAGTGCGCGAGTACCTTCTTGCTGAGCACGGTCTGTAATGTCGGGCCTTGACAGTTACGAGGAAGAGCATTTCTCCAGACCGTCTTAACCTTCCGATTCAGGCCAGTCGGCAACCGGAGCGCGATAGAAACGAATACGGTTCTTTCCGAAGTCCAGCATGCCTTCCTCATGATACCGCTCCAGTATCCTGATGACTTCTTCTTCCGGCACCTGCGCTGAAAGCGCGATCTGCGCGGGCCCCACTCTGGCGACCCGGGTTTCCGGATGCCTGCGATCAGGCGGCGCGGTACGCCACAGTTTGATCAAGGAAAAATCCACGCGCACCGCGTGGGGCGCATGCGCTTGGATCACCATGTCATCGGTTTCCCGGACGCGGTGGGTGAAATGGCGGATGATGTCTTTCATCTTGTCGGGGTTGTCGTACAACAAGCCATAGAGTTGTTCCCGGCCGATCACGATCAATTCCGTGTTGGTAATCGCGGTCGCGGTCGCGGCGCGTGGTTCGTCATCGAACAGCGCGAGTTCCCCGAGCAATGCCGGCCGATGCAGGTTGGCCAATACGATTTCATGGCTCTTTCCCGACTCACGGTCCAGCGTATGGCGCGAGATCGCGATCCAGCCATCGTCGATGGCGTAGGCATCTTCCCCTTTGTCGTTTTCTTGGAACAAGATCTCGCCCGCGGAAAGCAGCAGACGCTCGAACTCGAATTTGAAGTTCATCAGCCAGAACGGGATATTGTCGTCCCGCACATCACCAAAGGCCCATTTCAGCGGCTTCTCGATCGGGGCCAGCATGGGGGTCAGGTCATCGCCCACGGATTCGATCCACTTGGCGTCGCTAAGCATCGCAAAGCCCATGCGGCTGTAGAGCGACGCGGTTTCGGCGCTGATCGATGCGATCACATGGGTCGCCCCCAGGTTGTGCATGATCCCGAAGCAGGTCTTAAGCATGGCATAGATGACGTTTCTGCGGTTTCGCCATTCCCGCCGGATGGCCAACATGCTGCCGCTGACCAGAACCACCGCGCTTTCTTCCCCGGCTTTCGGCGTTTGCCCCCGCCTGGCGGCGCCCAATCGTTCCCGGGCCTCGGAGAAATCGAAGTAGTGCTCGGACGGCAGGCCGATCTCGGAATCCTTGTTGATGCGCAGACAGGCGATCGCCTGGTCGTTGTCTTCATCATAGGCGACGAGGTTGACGGTGTCGGGAATCGCATCGAATTGATCGATGATGCGCTCCCCGACCTCGTTGCCATCGGCCGGAGCGAATTTCCCCCTTTCCCGAACATAGACGTCATAACGCAACTGGAAGACATCATCCAGTTCTCTAGCGGTTCGGGCTACCTTCAACCTTACAGCCATTGTTTTTTTCCCGTCGAATGCGCCGCCATGCGGCCTCCAGGGCTATGCATTCTTATATAGTCGGCGCCCATGAACTTTCGGCCGCCCCTCGCACCTGTGGACGTCGTTACGGAAACTCACCATCGACAGCGGTTCAATTCAATCATAGTCAAAGAGCCGGCAACAAGATACCGTCGACGGCGGGGTGAGTCCCTGGCAAACGGGTATCAGCGCGCCATGCCGATCTTTTCACGCCCGGCCAGCGGGCCGCTCGCGCCCGCGCCTTTCAATACCTCGCCTCGAAACAGCGCCTCGAGCCAGGGGCGGGTGTTGTTCTCCAGCAGGCGGTTGGCGATGACCCAATCCCGCAGGCGGTTGCCCTGACGCGCGAGCGCGGCGGGTTCGCTGATGTGCTCGCGGATGGCCGCGATCCACGCTTTCGGATCGTTCGCCACGGTGGTCACGCGCGGATTGCGGTAGGGATGGATGTCGCTGGCCAGCACCGGCCAGCCGAGCACGCCGTATTCCAGCAGGCGAAGATCGGATTTGCATTCATTGAACGCGTTGATCTCAAGCGGCGCGATCGCCAGATCCAGGTTCAGGCGCGCCAGTTTTTCCGGGTAACGGGCATAGTGCACGGGTTTGTGAAATTCTTTGATCCAGGGTCGGAAAGCTTGCGGGCACATGCCCATGAAGACCCAATCCACCTCGTCCGCGAGCGTCTCGATGACCGGCGCCAGCCATTCCAGATCCCCCAGGTGTTGCTGTGCGCCGGCCCAACCGACGCGGGGCTTGTCACCGACGCGACGTTGGCTTTCCAAACCCAGCCAGTTGGCGCCGACGAGATGGTTCGGGACCACTTGGATATCATCGACATAGGGGGCATAGACCTCGACCAGGGGATCGGTGGTGACGATCAGGCGATGGCAGTGCGGCAAGGTCGCCCGGACCCGCTCGTCGATATCGGCCGGCAGGCGCGCGCGCGCCGAGTTTTTTTCCGGAACCGCGAACAGGTTGTCGTCCAACCCGGCGACGAGGAAGGCGTCGGTCTGCTTGCGGTAACGTGGCAGCCAGTCGAGAAACAGGTCACCAATGCCATGCAGCAGGTAGAGACTGTCCGGTGACAGGCGTTCCAGCTCGGCGATCGTCGGGACCCGGGTGGCGCGTCCGCCTTCGTGATCCGGCATCAGCGCGACGCGCGCCAGGGCCGCCTGTTCGAGCGCGCGCAGCGGCGCGCGCGCGCGGTAGTCGCCGAGCGCGCCGGGGTTCAGCGGAAACGCGAGCAGGCGCGGGCGATCTTGGATGGCGGTGTCCCAGGCGGCGTCGATCTCGACCTCGACACGGGCGTCGGGCGCGGCCAGACTGAGGTTGCGGTTCCATGCCGGATCGTTGCCGAGACGTCCGCGCCAGCGTGCGAGAAAGGCATCGCGCTGACGATGTTGCGGGTCGATCCGGCCGAGGTCTCCGAGCTCGGCCAGGGTCGCCCCGCCCCGGTGTAACAGGGTGGCATGCGGGGTCCAGGCGGTGGCACGCCCGAGCTCGGCGGCGCGCAGGCAGAGATCGACATCGCCGTACAGTACCGGAAAACGGTCGGCGTCGAAGCCGCCGAGTCGTTCGAACAGGGCCTTTTCCACCAGCATGCAGGCCGCGCTGACGGCCGAGTAGTTCTGCGCGAGTTGCGCTCGCCCCATGTAGCCGGCGGACTCCAGCGGCTCGCCGACGAACGGCGAGCCGACAATGCCGCCGAGGCCGAGCACCAACCCGGCATGTTGCACGCGGCTGTCGGGGTGGACCAGGCGCGCGCCGACGATGCCGACAGCATCCTGTTGCGCGAGCGCGACCATGCGCCGCAGCCAGTCGTTTTGCAGCAGGTGGGTGTCGTTGTTCAAGAACAACAGGTAATCCCCTTCCGCCTCGGCGGCGGCGAGGTTGTTGATCGCGGCGAAATCGAACGCGCCGGGATACGACAATACGCGCAAGCCGGCATGTCGGGCCGTGAGCTCTTCGAACAACCCGGCCATGCGGGGATCCTGGCTGTCGTTGTCGACGATCAGGATCTCGTAGTCGTCCCAGTCGGTATGGCGAAACAGGCTTTCGAGGCAGGATCGCAGCATCTCGGGCCGATCCCGCACCGGGATGATGATGGATACGCTGGCCGGCGCGGTCACTTGGTAGTCGACGAAGAAGGCGCCGAACAGCAACGAGGGTTCAATCCGCGCGGCGATGCCGTTGCGATGCAGATGGTCTTGCAGTACCGCACGGCGCTGCTGTACCACCTGCTCCTCGTCACGCGCGAGACGCCAGCGGTCGGGACGGCTCAAGACCACCCGCGGAACATGGCCGATGGCCTCTTCGCCGTATTCGTCCAGCAGGCGCAGGGTGGCGTCCCAGATCAACGCGGCCGCCGGCGCGCGCACGCCGCCGGCGCGGAGCAAGGCGCGACGATCAAAGGCCACGGCCTGACCGATGTAGGGCGTCGCACGCAGCAGTTCGCGGTTGATATCCGGCTTGAACAGGGGATCATAGCGCTTGCCGTCGCGGTCGATGCGATCCTCGTCGAAGTAGACCAAGCGATGGCGCGGATGGCGATTGGCGTGATCAGCGAGCAGGAACAGCGCATCCGGGGCGAGTTGGTCCCCTGCCTCGATCAGCAGGAACCAGTCCGCTTGCGAACCGTTCATCAGCTCGTTCAGGGTTTCGTCCAGTTCTCCGGTGTATTGCAGCCATTCGACATTGGCGGCCGCGGCGAAACCGACATCGGCCACCGGCTCGCGCGTGAGAATGCTGAGCCCCCATTCCGCGTAGAGCTGCCGCCCCAGGGCGTCCAGAGTATCCGCCAGGGCACCCTCCTGCCCCGGCACATGGGTCAATACCAGATGGATCGCGGGCTTGCACAACCAGTGGCATATCATGCGTTCGGCATAGAATTGGGCATCGTTCTCGCTCAATGCATGCCGCTCCAGCCATTGCGCGTAGCGCCGCTCGGGATGATCGGGGCTTTCGGGTTCGTCGGCGGCGCGCGCGCGCATCTCGTTCAGCGCCTGCTCGCGCTGGATCGCCAGGTTGTCTCCCGCCAGCGGGTAGCGCCGATAGAGCTTCTCGTAGAGCGCCGGGAAGTCTTTCTTCTCGCGCTGGCTCATGTTGTCGCCGGCCACGCCGGGGCGCACCCGGACCTCGACGGTGCGACAGGGCAGATGCCGCGGAACGGTGGCGCGCGCCAGGCGCAACAGCATATCCCAGTCTTCGAGCGCAGGCAGGCTGGTGTCGAAGCCACCCTCGATGCGCTTCAGCAGGGAGCGGCGATGGGCCCAGGTGTTGACCGGGATATAGTTGCTGACATGCAGGCGTTCGAGCGAGTACTCGAGACCGGAGAACGGCGTGGCGCGGTCCAGTTCGATGCGCTTGCCGTTCTCGATGCGCTCGGTGACATACTCGGCCTCGGTATAGACGAGTTCGACCTCGGGATGCTCACGAAACGCCGCGACAACGGTCTCCAGATGATCGGGCAGGAAGCGGTCATCGTCGTCCAGGTAGCACAGGATCTCGCCCCGCGACAACCGGATACCGGTATTGCGCGCCGCCGACAGGCCCTGGTTGGTGGCGTGGCGCAGCGGGCGGATCCTCCCGTGAGGATCCGCCGCGGCGACCAGCGCCTCGACATCGACACCGGCATCGTTGACCACCACGGCCTCCCAATTCGGGTAGCTCTGAGCGACCAGGGAGCTCAGCGCATCCTGCAGCAGCTCGGGCCGGTTCCAGGTCGGCACGATGACGCTGACGAGCGGCTCGTCGGGCAGGGCCTGGCGCTCGTCGAGCCGCTCGAGGCGCTCGCGCAGCGCCTCGATCCGCATCTGCAGGATCGAATCCAGACCATCGATATAGAGCTGGGCGCGTTCGTCGAGGCGGCGCATGATGTCGCCGGCGCGCGCCGCGATCGAGGCTTCCCCCCGCCCGCTCGCGAGCGCCTTCTCGATGACCTGGATATGGCCGATCAATGGCTCCAGGCCGTCATCGAAGCGGCGCGTGACCTGGCGATCGTGCAGGCGGTAGGCCACGCCGGGGGTCGCGACGAAAGCGAAATCCGGATGATGCAGCGCGATGCGCACGAACAGGTCCCAGTCGGCGGCGGTGGTGATGGTGGGATCGAAATCCCCGATCCGGGCGACCGCCGCGCGCCGGAACATCGCCGCGGACGGCGTGATGTAATTGTCATGGGCCAACAGATCGCCGGCCTCGTTGCGACCGCCGGCATAGCTTTGCGGCGGATGCCCGGGATGGGTGGCGACGCGCAGCACGCGATCCTGTTCGTCTACCCAGTAGCAGGGGCTGTAGGCCAGCGCGCAGCGGGGATGGGTTTCCAACGCATCGAGCAGGCGGCGCAGGTGCCCCGGGTAGAGAAAATCGTCTCCTCCGAGCAGGACCAGATAGCGTCCTCGACCGCTGCGCCAGGCCTTGTTCGCGTTGCCGATCTGCCCCAGATTGTGGTCGTTGCGTAGCAGGCGCACGCGCGGATCATCGCCGGCATGCTCGCGCGCGACGGCCAGGGTATCGTCCAGTGAATCGTCGTCGAGAACGAGGATTTCCATGTCGTCGATACCCTGCGCCAACACGCTGTCGAGGGCCTTGCCGATCCAGCGCTGCTGGTTGAAGGTGAACAGGACGACGGTAAGCAGGGGGGCGTCAGGGTGGTTCATTGTCTGCATCCGGTTTCGGGAAAGAAGTCGCGCAGGGCATCGATGACCCGGCACTGGTCGGCCTCGGAGAGGTGAGGGCCCATCGGCAGGCTCAACACCTGTTCGGCCAGGCCTTCGGCGACCGGCAGCGCCAGGGCGCCGTGGCTGTCGGCATAGGCGGGCGAGCGATGGGGTGGCGTGGGATAATGGATGGCGAAGCCGATGCCGCGCCGGCGCAGCCGCTCACACAGGGCATCGCGGCCGCGGACGCGCACCACATACTGGTGCCATGCCGATGTCGCTTGGCATGGGATGCTGGGCGGTCGCAGGCCGCGGATCCCCCGCAGCGCCTCGTCGTAGCGCCGCGCCACCGCGCGCCGCCGCCGGTTCCACGCTTCCAGGCGCGCGAGTTTTTCGTTCAAAAAGGCTGCCTGGAGTTCGTCGAGCCGTGAGTTTCCGCCCCGCGTCTGGTGCTGATTCTTCTGTTCGGCGCCATAGTTGCGCAGCCTGCGCGCGCGCGCGGCCAATTCGGCGTCGTCGGTGACGATCGCGCCGCCGTCGCCGAGCGCGCCGAGGTTTTTTCCGGGATAGAAGCTGAAGGCCGCGGCATCGCCCAGGCTGCCGACCGGAGAGTCGTGCGTGTACGCGCCATGTGCTTGGGCGGCGTCTTCGAACAACGCGATCCCGTGGCGCCGGGCGATCTCGCGCAGCGCATCCATCGGCGCCGGCCGCCCGTACAGGTGAACCGCGATGATCGCGCGACTGCGCCGCGACAGGGCGGCTTCGACCCGCCGCGGGTCGATGTTCATGCTTTCCTCGTCCACATCCACCGGCAGCGGCGTCGCTCCCAGCGCCGATACCGCAAGCCAGGTGGCGATGAAGGTATGCGCCGGCACGATCACCTCGTCGCCGGCGCGCACGCCGGCGGCTTGCAGCATCAGCCGCAAGGCGTCATAACCGTTGCCGACGCCGACGCAATGCGCGACCCCGCAAAGCGCGGCGAAACGCGCTTCGAAACGCGCCAGTTCCGGCCCGTCGATGAATCGGCCGCGATCGAGCACCCGCCTCCAGGCGGCATCGAGACGCGCGCGCAACTCGGCATGCGCGGCCTTCAGGTCGAACAGCTCAATCGCGCGCGCCGACGGCGTCGAGGAAGCGGTAGTAATCGCGGTAGTAGTCATCTTCATCGAAGTGTTCCGAAGCCAGCACCAGACAAACCGAGCCGGAGGAGAAGTTGTCGATCTCACGCCACACCATGGGTCCGATGTAAAGCCCCTGGTAGGAGCGGTTCATGTGGTGACGGGTGCGTTGGTGGCCGTCATCGAGCACGATATCGAAACTGCCGGACATCGCGATAATCAACTGTTGCAGGTGCTTGTGCGCGTGCCCACCACGCTCGGCGCCGCCGGGAACATCGTACAGATAGTAGACCCGGCGGATCTCGAAAGGCACGTCACGACCGGACTCGACCGCGGTGAGGTTGCCTCGGCGGTCGTGCACGATCGGCAGGCGCATCAGGCGGCAACGGCTGGTAAGCCCGGCGGGCGACGCCTCGGCCGAGCTCGTCGGTGGCTCGGCCGGAGGGATCTCGCCATGGATCAGTAAGGGATGAGTGGATGCCATTGGGGTCTCCTTCACCAGGGGGCGCCCGGGTCGTTGGACAGCGGGGCGATCTCGGGCGGACCGTCCCAGGGGATGAAAAACGGGTCGATGGCGTTCAATGCCGGATACAGCTCATCGCGCGCGGCGCCATGGCGGCGCAGACATTCGGCGTCGCGAATGCCGTGGGTCACGAGACAGGCGCGCGCGCGCAGCGCGCGCGCCGCCTCCAGATCGGCCTCGCTGTCTCCGATCCAGGTCAAACCGCTGTAACCGAAGGCAAGCTCCCGCTCCAGGGCGCGCGCCTTGTCTTGCCCCCCAGTGACGATGATCTGATCGAAGCACCCGGCAAGGCCCAATCCGCGCAGCTGCGCGAGCGTCGCGGCGCGATCACGGCGCAGGGTGCACAGTACCAGGGGACCACGCCCTCTCCAGCCTTGCAGCGCGGCCATCGCACCGGGCGCGGGGCGATCCAGCGCCAACAATTCCGGCGATTCGATGCGTCGCCGCCAGCGCTCCCGGTAGGCGTTCAGCATCACCGGATCCTCACTATCGAGGATGCCCGCGAGGCTTCGCCCGGCGCGTTTCATGCGCCAGTAGTCAGCGCGCGACCAGACGCGTCGGCTCAATGGCGCCAGGCTTTCCTGGTAGCAGCGATGATGGCGCTCCGCGCAGTCGAGCAGGGTGCCGTCGAGGTCGATCACGCACAGCGGTTTCATCGCCGCGACTCGCATACCGCATGCAGCTCGGCGGCGTATTCCGGCATCTCCTTACCGAGCTGGTAGAAGCCTTCGAGCATCGCCTCGTCCCATTGCGTCTCGATCTGGGCATTGCTCAGAGGTTTCAGGAATACGCCGCCGAAGTGCACGATGCGCAGGCCGGCCGCCTCCAGCTCGCGACGGAATCCCGCCGGCGTGTAGACCCGCCGGTGGCCGAGCCGATGGTCCCGTTCATTGCGTTCGCACGGATGGTTCAGCAAGCCCATCTTGACCGCCACGAGACGATGCAGCGAGTGGCCGTTGGGCACGCCGACGAAGAGTCGCCCGCCGCGTCGCAGCCACCCGCGCGCGCGCCGCAACAACCGCGCCGGCGACTCGACATGCTCGAGGATATGCTCCATGACGATGGCGTCGAAGCGGCGTTCGGGCTGATAGTCCTCGAACAAGGCGCACACCTTCGTCAGCCGGGGATCGTCCGGGATGCGGGCGAGCAGCCCAGCGGCCGCGTCGACCACGGTGAGATGGGAAAACAGAGGCAGCAGACGCTGGGTCATCTGTCCTTCCGCCGGTCCCAGCTCCAATCCTTCCCCGCCACGCAGCCAGGGCCGCAGAACACGGAAACGGTATTCGATCAGACGATGATCGAAATCGAGTTGCCGATTCAGGTACCAATCGGCACAGGCATCGAGGCGCTGCTGTTCAGGCTGCATGGCGTCGCTCCTTGCGTTCCGCGATCTCGCGCAGCAGGCCGGTGTGCAGGTCGACCTGATCCCACTCGCCGAGCATGGTTTTCATGCGCACATTGTTGAAACAGAACGATCGGCCGGAACGAGGCGCGTCGACGTACTCGATCTCCCCGTTCCAACCGCACAGCTTGGCAAGCAGATGAATCAGCGAGCGCACACTGAGCGAACGACCGCTGACGACATTCATCGTGCCAAGCCCTGGGTCGGGATGCGCCGCGGCGCGTGCGATCGCCTCGGCGGCGTCCCGCACATGCAGGAAATCCCGCAGCTCGTCGCCCGACCCGTGCACTCGGGGCGGCTCGCCGGCCAGCAAGCGTTCGATCGTGGCCGGAATCAGCTTCGCACAGGCATGCTCGCCCTCGCCGTAGATATGGCCAAGACGAAGAATCACATGCCCCCAGCCTCGCTGTTCGGCGACCACCCGGGTCAGGGTCTCGCCGAACAGCTTGGAGGCGGCATACAGCGTCGCCGGCGCGGTCGGCGTCCGCTCCGACAGGCAGTGCGTGCTGTCCGGGGCATATACGTCGACGCTGCTGATGAAAACGAAACGTTGCAGGTGATTTGGCAGGCTGTCGAGCAGGCGCCGCATGCCATTGATATTCGCCGCATAAACGGCGTCGGCGTCATCCGCCTCGGCGACGCTCTTCGGGATGAAAGCGGCGAGGTGGATCGCGATATCGATCCCGAAAGGATCGAAATGGCCGGCCGTAAGCTTGTTCAGGTCAGCGTCGATCCAATGCGCTCCCGGCGCTTCGAACGAGCTGCCCGAGCGACTCAGCAACACCAGCCGAAGACCTTCAATTTCCCGCAGACGGGCACTCAGCACGCGGCCGATGAAGCCGCTCGCGCCGGTGACCAACACGGTTTTTCCGCGCAACGCCTCAAGCCGCATCGGACACCACTCCCGTGAGACGCGCAAGCGCGTCGCGCGTGGTCAGCACCGGTTCGACATCCATGCCCCGAATCCACAACAGATCATCGGGCAACGGGTTGATGCGCCGGGACAGCGTCGGGAACTCACCTTCCAGCGCGATATCGCAATAGATGCGAGGCAGGTTCAACCCGGCGCGGGTGAAGAACAGCACCGTCGTGAAAAAGCGCCCGATGTTGATCTCGGTCGGATTCGGCCGACCGTCGAAATCATAGCTCATGTCGACGGCATAGATGCCGTGGGGACGGCGGTCGATCGCGCCGATCGCATCGAGCGCGACACGATCGACCGCCTCGTCGGAACAGGTCTGTCCGACCCCGGTGACCCCGGTGACCCCGGACAGGGTGCGATTGCCGAACTGCCAGCTCAGGCGCTTGCGCGTCTGCGCCACCACCAGCTCGCCGCGATACCACAAAGAAAGCCAGGTCACGCTGTCGCGCGACAGCAGTTGCGAGGCGGTAAAACGCCCCCAGCCGTCATGACGATCGATCCAGCGGCGCGCAAACTCGAAGTCATCGGTGGGCAAGGCGCCGCGGCCACCGCCACCCTCGGTGGCGCGCAGCCACAGGCGCTCGCCGAGGGCGGCGAAGGCTTGTTTCAGGTCGGCCGGGGAATGCAACAGCCGGGTCGCCGGCACGCGCACGCCGGCCGCGTGCCAGATCGCCCAGCTACGCTGCTTGTCGACACAGTTCTCGACGACCTCGGCATCGGGAAGATAATGGCGCACGCCGAGGGCATCGAGACGCGAGCGCATGCGCGACAAGGCACGCACCTCGAAATCATTCTGCGCATGGATGAAATCCACCCCGCAATCGCGCAACAAGGCCGGGATGCGTCGCGCATACTCCGGGTCACGCGCCGGCGGCACCCAATGTCGCTGGTCGACATCGGCCAGCAGCAGATCCGATGCCTGACAGCTGGCGCCGATCAGGTAATCGTCGCGAGAGGACTCACGCAACGAGCGGATAAAGCCATTGGCCGGCGCACCCCCGGCCCCACCGATGTAGATTCTGGCCATGCAAGATCCCACGCAGAGAAACGGTTGACTGACCGGGGCGTGGAAAAACCGACGCCCCAGCTTCCTCTCGTGTTTTCTGCAAGGATCGAGCCAGAATCTATTTAGCTATTATATACAATGAGTTGAAACGCCCCGATGAAACCCGGGAAGCACCGCGCCAAGATTCCGACGAACATGACTCCGCGAGAAGACCTCAAGCGGAGGCCGGACGCGCGGGCAAAGGCAACGACAGCAACCACGCCATCGCGACAAAAGCCGCCGACCACCACAGGCAACCCTCCAGACCTTGCGTCTGATAGACCCAGCCGGACAGAACGGTACCGGCGAGACGACCGCCGGCATTGGCCATATAGTAGAAACCAACGTTCATCGCCACCTTATCGGCATCGGAATACGCCAGGATCAGGTACGAATGCAACGCGGAATTAATCGCGAACAGAACGCCGAACGCCACCAATCCGGCAATCAGCACCCGCGTCGGGTCCCACCCCCCGTGCAGGGCAAGCGCGATGCCCGCCGGCGCCGCCAACAGCATCAGGGCGGTCAGCCGGGCGGTATCCCCGCCCGGCCCGCGTCCCTGATGCAAGCGACGAATCAAACGCGGCGCCACGGCCTGCACCAGGCCATAGCCGATGACCCACAGCGCGAGAAAACCACCGACGCGCAAGAAATCCCAGTGCAACACGTCAGCGAGAAATACCGGAAGGGCGACGACGAACCAGACATCCCGCGAGCCGAACAGAAAGAAACGCGCCGCCGACAACCAGTTGATCGCCGGCGTATTCGAGAACACCTGGGTGAATTTCGGCTTGCCCTTCATCCGCCCGACGCCCGAAGGCAGCATCAGCCAGGTCAGCAGCAACACCACGCCGAGCCCAGCGGCCAGCACCAGCAGAGCGCCGCGGAACCCCACCATCTGCAACAACCCCGCGCCGACGAAGAACCCACCCCCTTTCAAAGCGTTCTTCGAACCGGTCAACAACGCCACCCATTTGAACAGGCGCGTATCGCCGCCCTCCCCGGCGATCGCCTTGACGCTGGCCTTGGCCGACATCTTGTTCAGATCCTTGGCGATCCCGGAGAGAGCCTGCGCGAACATCACATAGGGGACGCCAAGCCAGGCGTCGGGCAGGGTCAGCATCGACAACGCCGCGATCTGCAACAGCATGCCGATATGCATCGTCCGGTTCAGGCCGATGCGGGCGCCCAGCCAACCGCCGACCAGGTTGGTGACGATGCCGAAGAACTCGTAGAACAGGAACAGCATCGCCACTTCAAAGGGCGAATAGCCGAGCTGATGGAAATAGAGCACCACCAGCATGCGGATCGCGCCGTCGGTGATGGTGAAGGCCCAATAGCCGGCGGTCACCACCAGATAATTGCGTAACGCGATATGGATCCGGGCAGCCATAATGACCCTTTATACTCGTCGCCCATGAATTTTCGGAAGACGCCCCGTATCAGGGATTACGGGCAACGGAAGAAAATTTCTTGCCGGAACAAGAAGCAAGCGAGGGCGCGTGTAATTCATGAATTTTCCGGGTTATTAATAGCCGCCGAAGCGGAAACGCAGATGATTATGCCGATACAGCTCGCGCGCCAGCTTGGTCAATGAAACCCCATGGCGTTTTCCCAGGCGGCGCGCGCGCTCGATCAGGCGCTGCCGGCCGATGCGCGGCACGCCGCCATCGAGCGCAAAAGCCAGGCAATTGCCCCCGGGCACGGTCAGGGTCAAGACATCGCGGCCGAAGGTCTCGCCGAGCGTCTGGTTCAGAGCCAGCGAGCTCAGGCGGTCCGCCTGCCAATAGTTCAGCACCAAGACCCCGCCGGGACGCAACGCGCGCCGGCACGCGGCAAGGAAATCAGGCTCGGCCTGACGCGGCTCCATGCCCCCGGGACGGTACAGATCGGCGAACAGGATATCGGCGCTTTGCGGACATGCCGAAAGCGCCTCCAACGCGTCGCCGATCCGCACACGCAAACGTGGATCATCGGGCAGCTGGAACCAGGCCCGCGCGGTTTCGGCTACCGCCGGACGCAATTCCACCGCCTCGATACGCATCGCCTCGTCGCCGTGATACAGCGCCGTCGCCAGCGAACCGCCACCGAGCCCAAGCAACGACGCCCGCCGCGCATCCGGGATGAACAACAAGCCGAGCAACATCGCGCGAGTGTACTCGAATACCAAGCGCCCCGGCGCATGGCGATCGATGGCGCTTTGCGCGGTCTCGCCGTCGAACGACAGGTACAAGCGATCCGCATCCCGCCATACCTCGATGGCGCCCCAGGCATCCCGGGCGCGATGAACGCACTTTCCGGAAACACTCATGCGCCACGCCAAATCGGGATTCGTGGACAAACCGTCATCGCATCCATTCGGCTGTCGGCAGCACCCGTGTATCCCCCCGTATATGACCGGAAAATGACGAAAAATGCGATCCAGCGCACGTCAGGCGCCCTCTATCGCTTGCTCCGTGCAATACGAGAAGGATCGCGCCGTTCCATGACGAAGAGGAAAGACAATCAAACACATAGCCATCGATGCACAGAACAGAAAAAGGTTTTCCACAGCTTTCTCAAACCATTCTCCCCAAGATGTGGTAGTTGACTTGCCAGACAAACCATATATATTGAAAAGAAACGCCGTTCCACTCACTTACCCACTGCACGGGGATCACCTGTCAGAACAAAAACCGCAAAAGGAGCCGCGATGACACAAGCGTTTCGATATGCCACGCAAGACAGAAGACCCTGGGGTGGATCTTGCGACAGCGGATACCGACACATTTACGAAATCCGCGAGCCGTCGAAAGAGTACGGCGACACAGACCACCCCACCCCGATTTTCGGTCCGCCATGTCAGGATGCACCATCCCATTCCTGGGCCGAGGACTTCCTCCGCAAGCACACGGGCGAGCTGGCGATCCCCAGCACTCCCGCCGAACGCGACAGCGCTGAATGGCGCGAGGAAACAACGTTGAGCGGGGAAGAACGCCATCTCGTCCAGCAAATCATCGGCTTGTGGTCCACCCTGGCCGGAAACACGGCGCGCAAGCTGCCGAAACCAATATCGGCCATCGTCAATCCCGAATGCCGGCAATGCCTGACCTCGATCGTGGAGCGCCAGCGCCGGGACCACCACGCCTTGCGTGGCATCGCCATGGGCCTGGGCATCCCGCTCGCCCCATATGGCCCTTTTCCGCTGCCTCTCCCGGGACATATCGATGCCTCGGATGACGATCCAGAAACCGCCTTGGAGACGCTGTGCGACTATTTCCTGATCGAGGAAGGCGTTCTCAGGCCCGCATTGCTGCCGCTCACGCGCAACCTGGCGTATCGCCGAAGGCTTCCCACGGTCCGCGCCGGGTTCGACAAGCTGGCGCGCGCCACTTGGCTTCGATGGTGTCTGGGCCGCCGCTTGATCGAGCAGGCACGGCGTGAAAATCCGCTTTTGTGGGATGCCGCCTTGCTACAGCGATTGGAGACCAGGCTGCGGGAAACCACCGAGACATTGACCGGATGGTACTACCACCACCTGCCACGCGGCCTTATCGGACTCAATGCGCCGATGCTGGAAGCCTGGCTGCGCCACCTGCTCAATCGACGCATCACCGCCTTCGGACGATCCGCCCTCTTTCCCGATACGCACAATCCGTTATCGGAAATGGAATGGCTGTTGGCGGACTGTCCAAAGCACCAGGAATCCATCCGGTGATGAGCGCCTTCAACCAGGGCAATCGCGTTTCATTTCGCTTGGCGCTTCCTGATTTCAAAGGCTTGGCGCCGTCGCCCGATCCGCTTGATCGGGCCTATGCCTTGCCAGTCAATGGCATTGAAGCGCGATTGCCCTGAGTTCTCAGCGTGAATCGCTCCATCATCCGGCCGTTTCGTTAAACGGATGCGGCGCCTATTTCTTGCCGCCACCCGGCTGGTAGCCCGCCGGAGCCTGGCCGTAGTCGCCCTCGCCGAAGAAGAAACCGAGCATGTGTTTCTCGATGGTATCCAGGCTGCGTGGATCCGCGGTGCTCAGACCATTCTCATTGATGATGGTCACCAGGCGTTCCTGCCATTGCTTCCAGCCCTCCTTCGAAACATTCTCGAAGATACGCTGGCCGATTTCCCCCGGGTAGGGCGGCTTGTCCAGTCCTTCCGCTTCTTTCTTCAGTACCACACAGTTTACGATTCGGGTCATGATTTGTTCGCCTGGGTTGGGTGTCGGGCTGAGAGCCTGTCGGATTATGGGGGATCATCGTGAGAAGGTTGGAAGAGCGAGGTCAAATGCTCCCTGTCTTGAGGCGCAGAGCGGACCTACATGACGAAAAGCGGGGATATTTCGACCGCTCTCCCGCCCCTTCGCAGCAGATTCAGCCACAGTCCGGCAGGCTCCCAGGGTTGATACGCGTCACCATGGGTTTTCGGTCGTCGGCCGCCCACGGCTCGATGAAGCGCAGCGAGTATAGCAAATCACGAGCCGCTTCAGGATACCCCACCGCTTTCATACTTCTTCAACACCACACCCTCGTCGCCACAACAGGATGCGGTGCATTTCTTCACCTGGTGCAGCTCGCCGGCGTCCTTATCGAGATAGACATGGATCGGCAGATTCTCCTTCGCGCAATCACAACCGGTGTCGGCGTAAACATACGCATTGCGCAAACCAGCGCGGCGAGCCTGCTCCCGGGCGGCATACAGGGTTTCCGGCGGCGTGGCCGGCACCGAGGAGAGCTTGTACGCCGGGAAGAAACGGGTGATGTGCCAAGGGCTGTCGGCGCCCAGGTTGTCACGCACCCAGCAGGCGATCCGATAGAGCTCATCGAGGCTGTCGTTGCGCCCCGGGATCACATTCGTTCGGGTCTCCACATGAATCCCGAGCTCGCGCGCCTTGCGGATCGAGCCGAGTACCTGATCGACGCGCGCGGTGGGACAGATCTCACGATAGAAATCGTCACTGAGACTTTTGATATCGGAACACAAAACATCGATCCACGGGGCGACCAGCTCCAACGCCTCGTCGCTGACGAAGCTGTTGCTGACATACACCGTGTACAGACCCGCATCACGCGCCAACGGCGCGACATCGAGGAGGTATTCCAGCCAAACGGCCGGCTCCGAATAGGTAAAGGCGATCCCGTCGACACCCTGACGCAGCGCCGCGTCGACCAATTCCCGCGGAGTAACGAAGGCATCGGTGGATTCCCCGCGGGCGAGGTCATCGAGCGCGGTGACACCCCATGAAATCTCCAGATTGTGGCAACCGCCGCAACGGAAGCTGCACCCATAGCTGCCGACCGACAACACCCGGCTGCCAGGGCGGAAATGGCGCACCGGCTTCTCCTCGATGGCATTGACATCGATCGCCGAAAGAATGCCGTAGGAAAGGTTGTACAGCGTACCGTGACGATTGACGTGGGCCTGACAAAAACCCCGCTGGCCATGGGTCAGCTTGCAGCGCCAGGGACACAGATTACAACGCGTCGCGCCACTATCGAGCCGTTCCTGCAGACGGGTTTCGACCAAGCGGTACTGGTCGAGGTTACGGGCGGTAAGATTCATAGGGCTTCCAGCAGACGGGAATCGCAATGTAGCACAGGATCGGCCCCACTGTATCGCGAAACAACCGGATTCACAGGGCAATCGCGCTTCATTTCGCTTGAGGTTTCCTGGTTTCAAAGGGTTAGCGCTGTAGGCCGGT
>Ga0256832_1000604_pt1 | contig 23517 bp, 16 predicted proteins | sample 134614metaG_FD_190534 | JGI IMG/M metagenome (GOLD analysis project Ga0256832, IMG submission 190534) | Hydrothermal vent microbial communities from Lau Basin, Pacific Ocean - 134-614 | ecosystem: Environmental > Aquatic > Marine > Hydrothermal vents | place: Pacific Ocean: Lau Basin | collected... | reverse complement strand
CGTCCCGGGGTGTGAAGGCATGGGTGACATACTGGCGGGTGGCCCAGTTGAAACCGAACAGGGCATACAGCAGTAACAGCGCTCCCCAGTCCAGCTCCAGGAGCCGGAAAGCCAGGATCCAGAAGACCAGCCCCAGCACCGTTTCCCGGCGCACCCGAGCGATCTCCTTCGGCCCGAAATCATCGAACAGCGCCTGGGTGGTGCGCGCCCGGCGAAACGGCGGCGAACGCAACCAGCCAGGATGGATGGCCAGCAGAAGGCTGCCCAGGGGCACCAGCCACCACCAGGCGCCCGTGAGCAGGCCATACCACTGGATCCACTTGATGATCCGGCTGTCTTCCGGGTAATAGCAGTCGAACATTTCGTGATCCGAACGGTTGCAGCAATGATGCACCACATGGGTCACCTTCATCAGGGTGAAGGAAACCGGGAACAACCAGCTCAGCACCATGCCGACGCCATCGTTGACCCGGGGATCGGGATGCAGCAAATCATGGGTGGCTTCGTGGATGAGCTGGTAGTTGGTAAGCAGCAACTGGGCAAACACCAGGCCGCAGAGCAGCTGCCCGGGCAGGGGCAGGCGGGACGCCATCCAAAGGAGCAGCAGGGCGCCGGCAGACACCATGGCGGCAAGGACCAGGTTGAGCCGGCCCGGCAAAGGCTGGCCCTGGGCGCCGCCTGACGGCTGGGCTTTATCCTGCATTGGCAACCCACAGCAGCCAGCAGGAAAAAAGACATGCAGCCCGGAGCTCCCGTTTCCAGGGAAAGCAGAGGCTGGTGTAATATCTTTGCATTTTCCAGGTCATTGCACGACCATTTCAGACATATCTGTTCGCAGACATTTCATTTCTTCCTGAACCGGGGCAAGCCATTCGATGAAACACTCGTCAAGCAAGGGGCCTGATGCATTCCAGCTCACCTTTCTCTATTTTCCCCTGCTCTACCTGTCCCTGGGGCTCTTCATTCTGTTCCAGCTGCGCGGCCTGGGTGCCAGCCTGGTGTTTGCCGCCGGCTGGATCTACCTGGCGCCGCCCCTGCTGTGCCGCCTTACCCTGGCCCTGTTCGGCCCGCCCGTGACCGCAGATGCCAGCCCTTGTAGCCGCGAGTTCCGCGTCTGGTGGTTTCTTACTCAGGTGCAGATGATCTTCAACCGCATTGGCGTACTGGAAGAACTGCTGCGCCTGGTGCCGGGCCTGTATGGCAGCTGGCTGTCCCTGTGGGGCTCCAGGGTAAGCCCCTTCTCCTTCTGGGCCAGGGATATCCTGGTCAGTGAACGCTACCTTCTCCGGGTGGAGCAAGGCGCGCTCATTGGCAGCCAGTGCGGTCTCGCCGGACATGTGGTCACCCTGGACGACCAGGGCCGGTACCACCTGCTGGTCGCTCCCATCCAGGTGGGCGCCGGTGCCATTCTTGGCATACGCTCGGGACTCGGCCCCGGCTGCCAGGTGGCCGCCGGGGAAATGCTGCCCGCCGGCCGCATGCTGCCACCCTTTACCCGTTGGGCAAATGGGCGCAAACAGCAATTGTCTAGGCGCGCTTTCTGAACAACCTTACCAGCAACAGCATCAGCAACGCCCCGGTCACTGCTCCAGCAGCCGCCATGGTCCAGAGGTTCTGCTGCGCAGCCGCCAGAACCGGATTGTCCAGCAGGTTTGCGCCGGCATGGAAAGCGGCAATCTTCCAGCCGTCGGGCTGGCGTACCAGAGCGGCGGTCCACTTGGCGGGAATCCTCACCTCAGCGCCGGTTCTCAATACATAGATGTCATCGGAATGACCGTAGGCGATGGCCAGATCACCCCCGATGAAGCGGGATGGCGCGTCAGCCTCCGGTCTCACCGTGATGCGCTTCAGGGGCGCGGATTCACCCATAAAATATTTTTCCACGAAGTCATCCAGCTGTGCGGCTGTGGTCATGCGTTGCTGATCCACCATGGTGATGACGAATTCCCCCGCCAGCAGGCCGCGCAATCTCGCCATGTCCCGCTTGTTGATGGCTTCGCTGGCCTGGGCCATGAGCTGGCGCAGTTGTTGATGGTCACGTTCGCGATCCGCCTCCGCCATGGACAGGGAAGAAAAGGCCAGCAGGCCCAGCATCAGCAGTGCATGGATTATGTTCATATTCTCTGTCCTCCGAGAAACGCCTGCAAAGCCTGACGTTTCAGGTTCTTTTCATCCAGTTCGGTCAGGCAGACCAGCTCATCCCCCCGTCCATGACCAGGGTTCTTCTCCAGGAAAAAAGCCACCTCCGGCTTGTTCTTGTGGGCCCTGTCCAGCGCTACCCATTCAGGCCGCAGATATCCACGGCTTTGGGGAAAACGGATCACCCCCCTTTCCGGATCATAGCATTTCCCGAAACGATCCCTGGCCAGGAAATCCATGATGCGTTGTTGCGGCGCGGGCGTGCTCCAACCCGGCGCCGGATAGTAAGTTCGGGAAAACAGTTTGAGATAGCGGTAGGTGCGATGTCCCTTGACAATGAGAAACCAGTACAGTGGTAGCTCCGGCGCCTGGGATTTGATGCTTCCCGCCAGTTGGCACCAGGCTTGGGGCAGGGCCTGGCTGCCCCAGTATTCATGGTGGATGATAGTGTCGCCGGAGAACAGGCTGCGCAGGCGCTTTCCTTCCACCTGGTGTTCACTCACGGCCAGGGTCGTGAAACCGCAGAGCTGGTTCCGGTCGTTTTCAAGAAGCAGGCAGTAATCCTTGGCCTGAAGATCCTCGAGGAACATGGCCTGGCTACTGCCGCCATAGTAACGGGCGAAGAGCCTGTACATCCTCTCCGCCAGGGCGCCGTCCAGTAGCGCCACGGACAACACCCGGGCCATCAACCCCTGCCGCCGGTTCACAGCTTCAGTTCCACCCGCCACTGGCGTCCCGCTTCCGGTGGCGGGGCGCCTTCGCGCAGGGCATTGCGCCATTCGCGAATGGGATTGAACAGGACATCCTGTTCCAGCGCCATGAATTCGGCGCCCCCCCGGCGCTCGATGTTTTCCTGAGTCTGGTTTAGCATGCGCACATCCTGGTTGATGATGAGGCGCGACAGGGGATGGAAGAACAGACGAATCAGAGGCCCCAGCCATCCCCGGCGGAAACTGATGACGGTGAACACCCGGGTATGGGTGTCGTCCACGGGGGTACAGGAAGAGGTGATGCTGTAGGCGCGCCCATCACCGAACTTGTAGTCCACCCGGCTGGTGGCCGGCATGATGTAGCGATCCGTGTGCCGCATGGAAACGGCCTTGCCCGGTGACAGCAGGGACCAGACCAGGCTCTTCTCCCGGGGTTCCTGGAAATATTCCGCTACCGCCCCGTCTTCCAACATGCGGATTTCCGCCTTTACCGGCCGGGCGGTGGGTGTGCGAAACCAGTAACGGTGCACATGGGTGGCGTGGGGACAGTCGAGGAAATTCTCCAGGCAGGCCTCCACGGTGGCGTGGAACAGGGTCTCCATGCGGAAGCTGGTCCAGCCGGGAAGATTCAGGTGCGGAAAAGCCAGGGGGGGCGTTTCAGGAGTCTGGCCGCCGGGACATACCCATACATAACCATCCTGTTCCACGCAATCATGGGAAACCGCGCGGCAGGCAGGGGGCTGGCCAGGCACATAGGGAACCGTTTCCAGCTTTCCTCCCCCGTCGAAGCCCCAGCCATGATAAGGACAGGTCAGACATCCACCAACCACCTTGCCCTGGGACAAGGGAGCATTGCGATGGGGGCAACAGTCGTCCAGCGCTGCCGCCCGCCCGGAGGCATCACGAAAAAAAACCAGCCTCCTGCCAAAAAGTTTCCTGGCAAGAGGCCGGTTTTTCAATTTGCGGCTGGAGCAGGCGATGTACCAGTGGTTTTCCAGCATTCTCCCCCGCCCCTCTTGATGAATCTACCGGGGCAGGCTTGAGTGGCCCATCAGGTATTCATCCACTGAGCGGGCGCATTGCCGCCCTTCGCGAATCGCCCACACCACAAGGGACTGACCGCGGCGCATGTCGCCGGCGGCAAAGATGCCGTCAACCGAGGTGTAATAGGCCTTGTCGCCTTCAGTGCTGCCCTTCACATTGCCCCGGCCGTCCAGCTCCACGGCGGCCTGCTCCAGCATGCCTTCATGGACGGGATGGACGAAGCCCATGGCCAGGGTCACCAGGTCGGCCTTGAGTTCGAATTCGCTGCCCTCCACCTCTGACATCTGCCAGTTGCCGTTTTCGTCCTTATTCCAGTCCACCTTCACGCAGCGCAGGGCCTTGACGTGACCATTGCCGTCATCGATGAATTCCTTGGTGAGCACCTGCCATAGACGCTCGCAGCCTTCTTCCTGGGAAGTGGAGGTGCGCAGCTTGTTGGGCCAGTCCGGCCAGGTCAGTTCCTTGATTTCCTTTTCCGGCGGCCTGGGCATGAGTTCCAGCTGGGTGACGGAAGCCGCGCCGTGTCGGTTGGAGGTGCCCACGCAATCGGAGCCCGTGTCGCCGCCACCGATGACCACCACGTGCTTGCCTTCGGCGCTGATGAAGCCCTGTTCGGCGCCGGGAACGCCCTGCACCATCTTGGAATTGGCGGTAAGGAACTCCATGGCGAAATACACGCCGTCCAGATCGCGGCCGGGCACGGGCAGGTCACGGGGCTGCTCCGAGCCGCCTGCCAGCACCAAGGCGTCGAATTCCTGTTGCAGTTCGGCCACGCTGATGTCCTTGCCCACGCAGGTATTCACGTGGAATTCCACGCCCTCGGCGCGCATCTGCGCCACGCGGCGGTCCAGCAGGGTCTTTTCCAGCTTGAAGTCGGGAATGCCATAGCGCAGCAGGCCGCCGATACGGTCGGCCTTTTCATAGACCACCACGTCGTGGCCGGCGCGGGCCAGCTGCTGGGCGCAGGCCAGGCCGGCAGGGCCGGAGCCCACCACGGCCACGCGCTTGCCCGTGCGGTGCTCGGGAATCAGGGGCTTGATCCAGCCTTCCTCCCAACCCTTGTCCACGATGGCGCATTCGATGGTCTTGATGGTCACCGGCTGATCCTGAAGATTCAGGGTACAGGACTCCTGACAGGGAGCGGGACAGATGCGCCCCGTGACTTCCGGGAAGTTGTTGGTGGAATGCAGCACTTCCAGGGCCGTCTTCCAGTCCCCGTGATAGACCAGGTCGTTCCATTCAGGAATGATGTTGTTCACGGGGCAGCCCTGGTGGCAGAAGGGTATGCCGCAGTCCATGCAGCGTGCGCCCTGGATCTGCAGCTGGTCTTCCGTCAGGGGAATGACGAATTCATGATAATGCGTGATACGGTCGGCCACCGGCGCATAGCTGCGGTCCAGCCTTTCGTATTCCATGAAACCTGTTGGTTTACCCATTTCTCATTACCTTAATCACAATGTCGTTTGCCCAAGGGCTGGTGGTCATTCCGGCCAGGGATGTCGGTGGCAGGGATGCCACCGTCAAGCCCCCAAGGAAGGGTTTACGGTGTTCCCTGGCCGGAATGACCACCAGCCCCAGGCCTCAATATCGCTGGTCTCAATCATTCACGCTGCCCAGCCGTTGCCAAGCAGCATTTTCACAGCCAGCAGGGCGCTTCCCTGTGTTCAGACTGTTGCCTGGGCGGCCTGCTGTTCGGCCTGTATCTCCAGCAGGGCGCGGCGGTATTCCACGGGCATGACCTTGACGAACTTGCCCAAATAGCTGTCCCAGTTGTCCAGAATCTTCCGCGCCACGTCTGAATTGGTGTAGTGCAGGTGATTCTCGATGATCTGCTTCAGACGAATGGCGTCGAAGCGGGTCATGTCGTGGGACACGTCCACCCGGCCCTTGGTCTCCAGGTCGCCGCCCATGTGCTCCAGGCGTTCCAGGGCATCGTCTTCTTCCTTGATGGGCTCCAGCTCCACCTGGGCCAGGTTGCAGCGCTGCTCGAAGTCGCCGTCCTCGTCCAGCACATAGGCGATGCCACCGGACATGCCCGCGGCGAAGTTGCGCCCGGTGCCGCCCAGCACCACCACGATGCCGCCGGTCATGTATTCGCAGCCATGATCGCCCACGCCTTCCACCACGGCGGTGGCGCCGGAGTTGCGCACGGCGAAGCGCTCGCCGGCCACGCCGCGGAAATAGCATTCCCCGCTGATGGCGCCGTAGAGCACGGTATTGCCGACGACGATATTCTCCTCGGCCTTGCCAATGGCGGAATCCGCCGGCGGATAGATGATGATGTGGCCGCCGGACAGACCCTTGCCCACGTAGTCATTGCCTTCGCCGGCCAGCTCGATGGTCACGCCCCGCGCCAGCCAGGCGCCCAGGGACTGACCGGCGGTGCCGGAAGCCTTGATGTGGATGGTATCGTCCGGCAGGCCGGCAAAGCCGTATTTCTCCGCCACCCGGCCGGAAAGCATGGTGCCGAAGCTGCGGTTGTAGTTGTGGATATCCACATCTATCTGTACCGCCTCACCCTTTTCCAGGGCCGGCCCGGCCTGCTCGATGAGCTGGTTGTCCAGGGCCTGCTCCAGGCCGTGGTCCTGCTCCTCGCAGTTATATACCTTGTCGCCGGGCGCCGCCTCGGGTTTGGTGAGCAGGCGGGAATAGTCCAGTCCCTGGGCCTTCCAGTGATCCACGGCCCGGCGCATATCCAGCCGGTCCGCCTGGCCAATCATTTCCTCCACGGTGCGGAAACCGAGCCTGGCCATGATCTGGCGCAGCTCCTCGGCCACGAAGAAGAAATAGTTGATGACATGCTCGGGCTTGCCCATGAAGCGCTTGCGCAGCTCGGGGTCCTGGGTGGCCACGCCCACGGGGCAGGTGTTCAGGTGACACTTGCGCATCATGATGCAGCCTTCAGCGATAAGGGGCGCGGTGGCGAAACCGAACTCGTCCGCTCCCAGCAGGGCGCCGATGGCCACGTCGCGGCCGGTGCGCATGCCGCCGTCCACCTGCACACAGATGCGCGAGCGCAGGCGGTTGAGCACCAGGGTCTGGTGGGTTTCCGCCAGGCCGATCTCCCAGGAGGAGCCGGCGTGCTTGGTGGAGGTCAGGGGCGAGGCGCCGGTGCCGCCATCGAAGCCTGAGATGGTCACATGATCGGCATGGGCCTTGGAAACCCCCGCTGCCACGGTGCCCACGCCCACTTCGGACACCAGCTTCACGGAGATGCGCGCCTTGGGATTCACGTTCTTCAGGTCGTGAATGAGCTGCGCCAGGTCCTCGATGGAATAGATGTCGTGGTGCGGCGGCGGCGAGATCAGGCCCACGCCGGGGGTGGAATGACGCACCCGGGCAATCTGCTTGTTCACCTTGTGGCCGGGAAGCTGGCCGCCCTCGCCGGGCTTGGCGCCCTGGGCCATCTTGATCTGGATGTCGTCGGCGTTCACCAGGTATTCGGTGGTCACGCCAAAACGGCCGGAGGCCACCTGCTTGATGGCGGAACGCTCGGGGTTGGGCGAACCGTCCGGCAGGGGGTTGAAGCGCTCGGGTTCCTCGCCGCCTTCGCCGGTGTTGGACTTGCCGCCCAGGGCATTCATGGCCACCGCCAGGGTGGAATGGGCTTCATAGGAAATGGAGCCGAAGGACATGGCGCCGGTGGCGAAACGCTTGACGATCTCCTTGGCGGGTTCCACTTCCTCCAGGGGAACAGGCTCGTCCGCCCACTTGAATTCCATGAGGCCGCGCAGGGTGAGCAGCTTTTCGCTCTGTTCATTCACCAGGCGCGAATATTCCTCATAGGTCTTGGCGTCATTGCCACGCACGGCGTGCTGCAGCTTGGCAATGGTGTCCGGGGTCCAGACATGGGCCTCGCCGCGCTGGCGCCAGGCGTAGTCGCCGCCCACGTCCAGCTGCTTGCGGTAGATGAGGGCATCGCCAAAGGCGTTTTCGTGCCAGCGGGCGGCTTCCCGCGCCACTTCCTCCAGGCCGATGCCTTCGATGGTGGTGGCGGTGCCGGTGAAGTACTGGCCCACGAACTCGCTGGACAGGCCCACGGCATCGAAGATCTGGGCGCCGCAATAGGACTGGTAGGTGGAAATGCCCATCTTGGACATGACCTTGTGCAGGCCCTTGCCCACGGCCTTGATATAGCGCTTCTGGGCTTCTTCGAAGTCCAGTTCCTCCGGCAGGTCGGGCAGCATGTCCTGGATGGTTTCGAACACCAGGTAGGGATTCACGGCTTCCGCGCCGTAACCGGCCAGGGTGGCGAAATGATGCACTTCCAGAGCCGCGCCGGTTTCCACCACCAGGCCGGATTCGGTGCGCAGGCCCTTGCGAATCAGATGATGATGCACGGCGGAGGTGGCCAGCAGGGCGGGAATGGCCAGGTTGTCGGCGTCCACCCGGCGGTCTGAAAGAATCAGAATGTTATAGCCGTCCAGCACCGCCTTTTCCGCCGCGTCACAAAGGGCGGTCAGGGCATCTTTCATGCCCTCGGGGCCGTTGGCGGCGGGATAGGTGATGTTCAGGGTGCGGGTGCGGAAGGCGCCGCCGCTGTTGTCCTCGATCTGGCGGATCTTCTCCAGGTCGGCGTTGGTGAGCACCGGCTGCTTGACTTCCAGGCGCATGGTTTCACCACCGCTGCCCAGGCCCAGCAGATTGGGCCGCGGGCCGATGAGCGACACCAGGGACATGACGATTTCTTCCCGGATGGGATCGATGGGCGGGTTGGTCACCTGGGCAAAGTTCTGCTTGAAATAGGTGCTCAGATGCCGCGGCCGGTCGGACAGCACCGAAGGGGGGTTGTCCGCCCCCATGGAGCCAATGGCCTCCTGCCCCGTGCATACCATGGGCGTGAGCAGGATATTCAGGTCTTCCTTGCTGTAGCCAAAGGCCTGCTGACGGTCCAGCAGCACTTCCTCGTCCGGTGCCATGGTGCCCACGGCGGGGGGCAGGTTTTCCAGTCGGATCTGAGTCTTGTCCAGCCATTCCTGGTAGGGCTTGGCTGTGGCCAGTTCCGCCTTGATTTCCTCGTCGTCGATGATGCGGCCCTGTTCCATGTCGATGAGGAACATCTTGCCGGGCTGCAGGCGCCACTTCTTGACGATTTTTTCCTCGGGAATGTCCAGCACCCCCATCTCGGAAGCCATGACCACCAGGCCGTCATCGGTAATGAGGTAACGGGCCGGGCGCAAGCCGTTGCGGTCCAGGGTGGCCCCGATCTGACGGCCGTCGGTGAAGGCCACGGCGGCGGGACCGTCCCAGGGCTCCATAAGAGCCGCGTGATACTCGTAGAAAGCCCGGCGCTTTTCGTCCATGAGCTTGTTGCCACCCCAGGCTTCGGGGATCAGCAGCATCATGGCATGGGCCATGGAATAGCCGCCCATGACCAGTAGTTCCAGGGCGTTGTCAAAACAGGCGGAATCGGACTGGCCTTCCGGAATCAGGGGCCAGATCTTGTCAAGATCGTCACCCAGGATGTCCGAGGCCATGGAATGACGGCGCGCCGCCATCCAGTTCACGTTGCCGCGCAGGGTGTTGATCTCGCCGTTGTGGGCGATCATGCGGAACGGATGCGCCAAGTCCCAGGTGGGAAAGGTATTGGTGGAGAAGCGCTGGTGCACCAGAGCCAGAGCGGATACCAGGTCGGAATCCTTGAGGTCCGGGTAATAGTCCCCCACCTGGGCCGCCAGCAGCATGCCCTTGTAGACGATGGTGCGGGTGGACAGGGAAGTGAAGTAGAAGCTGTCTCGCCCTTCCAGGCCGGATTCACGAATCTCGTTCTCGATCTGCTTGCGGGCCACGAACAGCTTGCGCTCGAAGGCCTGCTGGTCCGGGGTGGCGTCGCCGCGGCCGACGAAGACCTGGCGAATCCTGGGCTCGGTGGGCAACACGCTTTCACCCAGGTCGGCATTGTTCACGGGCACGTCGCGCCAACCCAGCAGTTTCTGACCTTCCTGCTTGAGGTATTTTTCCACCACCTCGCAGGCCTTGGCTGCATTGTCAGCGTCGGCGGGCAGGAACAACATGCCCACGGCATAGTCCCCGGCTTCCGGCAGCTCGAAGTCCACGGACTTGCGGAAAAAGGCATCAGGAATCTGCAACAGGATGCCGGCGCCGTCACCAGCCTTGGGGTCAGCCCCCACGGCACCACGGTGGGTCAGGCGGTCGAGTATGGTCAAACCCTGTTCAACGATTTCATGACTGCCGCGGCCCTTGATATCGGCCACAAAACCAACGCCACACGCATCGTGCTCATTCGCCGGGTCATACAAGCCCTGTTTCGGCGGCAAGGCACCGTAACTCATCGCAAACCTCTTCTTTTCAGTAACGGGGGCCGCAAACCAGAAGGCCGCAACCTTGGGATTATTGTGGGCCGCCGGCGGGCGGCAGCATGCGGGACGCAAAACCAAGCGCCTCCAACGAACCCGCTAGGATACTGCAGAAACGCCGGTCAGGCCAGTTTTTTTACCGGGGAAGGCGCCCCTCAGGCGCTGTAGCTTTCCAGGGTCTGCTGCAGCACATCCATGGAAAAATCGTCGCTGATCAATGCTTTGCCAATGCCTTTCAGGAGCACCAGACGCAATTGACCTGCCATGACCTTCTTGTCCACGGACATGAGCTCCAGGAAGCGGGCAGGCGGCAAATCCGGCGGCGTGGTGGGCAGTCCCGCCGCATCGACGAGGGCAAGGATACGGGCTTCTTCCTCGGCGGACAGCCAGCCCAGCAGGCGTGACATGCGCGCTGCCATGCACATGCCGGCTCCCACGGCCTCGCCATGCAGCCAGTTGCCATAGCCCATGCCCGTCTCTATGGCATGACCGAAGGTGTGGCCGAAATTGAGCAGGGCGCGCTGACCCGCTTCCCGCTCGTCGGCGGATACCACCCGGGACTTGATGAGGCAGGAACCTTCCACCGCGTGAGCCAGGGCTTCCGCATCCAGAGCGCGCAGGTTCTGCATGTTTGCTTCCAGCCAGGCAAAGTATTCGGCATCCTTGATGATGCCATGCTTGATGACCTCCGCCAGGCCAGCGGACAGCTCCCGGGCCGGCAGGGTGTTGAGGGTGCTGATGTCGATGACCACGGCCTGGGGCTGGTAGAAAGCGCCAATCATGTTCTTGCCCAGGGGATGGTTCACCCCGGTCTTGCCGCCCACGGAAGAATCCACCTGGGAAAGAAGCGTGGTGGGCACCTGGATGAAGTTCACGCCGCGCTGATAGCAGGCCGCGGCAAAGCCCGTCATATCCCCAATGACGCCGCCGCCCAGGGCAATGAGGGTGCAGCCACGGTCGAAGCGCTTTTCCAGCAACCGGTCGAAGATCCGGTTGAGAATATCCAGGGTCTTGTACTTTTCACCGTCCGGCAATACCACCTGCTCCACTTGCAGCCACTGAAGGGTGTCCAGCAGAGTCTGCATGTACAGGGGGGCCACAGTTTCATTGCTCACCACCAGCACTTGGCCGGAAGCAATATGGCGGCGAAACATGTCCGCGTCCCTCAGCAGACCCTGACCGATGTAGATGGGATAACTGCGCTCGCCGAGATCGACGTCGAGGCTGGTAATCAGGCGGGACATGGCAAGGCTTCAGGTGTTTTCGAAATGACGGATAACGTCCTTGACCACGGCCTGGGCCGAACGGCCTTCCGTGGAAACCACCAGGTCGGCGATCTCCCGGTACTGGGGATCACGCTCCTCGTTCAGTTCCTTGAGTCGCTGCAGGGGATCATCCGTGTGCAGCAGGGGACGGTTCTTGTCCTTGTAGGTACGCTCGTACTGCTGCTCCGGCGAACAGGACAGGTAGATCACATAGCCGCGGGCCGCCAGCAGGCGGCGGTTCTCCGGCTGGGTCACGGCACCGCCACCCGTGGCCAGCACCAGATTATCCTGCTCCACCATGTCAGCAATAGCCTTCATTTCACGGCGGCGGAAGCCTTCCTCACCTTCATATTCGAAGATGGTGGGAATATCCACGCCCGTGCGCCTCTGGATCTCCTGATCCGTATCGTCAAACTCCAGACCAAGAGATTGCGCCAGCTGCCGGCCAATGGTGGTCTTGCCGGCCCCCATGGGGCCCACCAGAAAGATACGAGTGGGTTTCAGCATAGTTCAATCACCTGAAAAAAACGCCGATTATACCTGAAGGGCGCCGCGAATAAGTCATGACCGGAATGATCCAACGAAAAGACACGGCCTGGGCCGTGTCTTTTCATCTAGCCTTGCACGGAAAGGATTACCTGATATTCAGCGAATCCTTGATGATCTTGGGCGTGATGAAGATCAGCAATTCCTTCTTGCGATCGGTCTTGAGGGTTTCCTTGAAGGCATAACCGATGACCGGCAAATCACCAAAGAAGGGAACCTTTTCCTCTGCTTCCTTGCGGTCGCGCTCGAACACACCGCCCAGAACCACGGTCTCCCCATTGTCTACCAGCACCCGGGTTTCCACCTCACGCTTGTTCAGGGGAGGCACACCCAGCACCGCACGGGTGAAATCGGCATCGTCCTTTGATACCAGCAGATCCATGATAATGCGATCGTCCGGCGTGATGTGCGGCGTGACTTCCAGCTTCAGCACCGCCTCCTTGAAAGACACCGAAGTGGCACCGCTGGACGTGGCTTGCTGGTAGGGAATCTCGATACCCTGCTTGATCACCGCCTTGTTCTGGTCGGAGGTAATCACCCTGGGACTGGAGATGATTTCACCCCGCCCTTCCTGTTGCATGGCGGTGAGTTCCAGCTGCAGCAGATAGGAGCCAACCTTGCCCAGCAGGAAATTCACAGCACCGCCCCGGCCGGGAGACAGCTGCTGGGGCAGGTTCACCATCAGCGCTTCCGCGCCACTGCCGGCGGGATTCTCGATACCCGGCGCAAAGCCAAAAGTGCCGCTGGTATGGCCAGGCAGGCCGCCGGCGGTAAGCAGGCTGGAGTTGCCACCGATGCTATTCTCCCGGTTAAAGCCGAAGCGTACGCCAATATCACGGGCAAAGTCGTCATTGGCGATAACCACGCGGGACTCCACCAGCACCTGTCTGACGGGAATATCCAGCTTTTCGATAAGGGCGCGAATCTCGTTCAGCTTGGTGGCCGTATCCTGCACCAGCAGGGTGTTGGTACGGGAATCGATGGTCACATTGCCACGCTCGGAGAGCAGCTGATTCTCCTCGGACTTGAGCAGTTCCGCCAGGTCTTCCGCCTTGGCGTAATTGATCTGGATAAGCTCGGAATGCAGCGGGGCCAGCTCCTCAACCTGCTTCTTGGATTCGAGATCCAGCTTTTCCCGCGCAGCAATCTCTTCCGTGGGCGCTACAAGAATCACATTGCCATTCTGGCGCTTGGACAGCCCCTTGGTCTTGAGAATGATGTCCAGGGCCTGATCCCAGGGGACGTTTTTCAGGCGCAGGGTGATACGTCCGTTGACGGAATCACTGACCACCATGTTCAGGCCGGTAAAATCAGCCAGCAACTGGAGTACGGAACGCACTTCGATGTCCTGGAAATTCAGCGACAGCTTGTCGCCGGTGTAGGTCAGCTGCTTCTTCCTGCGAGCCTCTTTCTCTTCCTTGCTTACCGCGCGGAATTCCAGGGTATAGATATCATCCGCCTGGTAGGCCAGGTGCTCGAACTCACCCTGGGTACTGATGACCATACGGGTGTCCTTGCGATGAGGACGGGTGACGATGCTTTTCACCACAGTGGCAAAATCGGTGACATCGAGCTCCAGGGCCTGGTCAGGGTCTACGCCGGCCCCCAGGAAATCCAGCACGATATTGGTGCCTTCCTGGCGCATATCCACCACCACATCCGGATTGGACAGAGTCACTTCAACCCGGGCCACGCCTTCACCGCCGCGACGGAAATCCACGTTGGTGATCATGGGTTTGGTATCTTCGGAAACATTTTTTGCCGGTACCGCTGCCGCGCCGGCTCCCATGGCTGCGCCACCGGCCTCGCCATTGAGCATGAGCACAAGCTTGTTGCCCTGCTCACGGATATCGTAGGTGGACTTGTTCAACAGGTTGACCACGACCCGGGTCTTGTCTCCTGCTTCGATGGCAGTTACGGAACGCACGTTCCCGGAGCCGATATTCTTTGTGCGGGATTCCAGGCCACTCTTGGTGCCCGGCAGGTCGATAGCAATGCGGGCCGGATTGTCGGTGGCAAAACTGGTCGCCCCCTGTACCGGCTCGGAAGTCTCCATGACAATCTGCACCCGCTCACCAGAAAGGATGGAATACGTAATATTTTCAAGAGTGTTGGCCGCAGCACTCGAAACACCGAACACTGCGAGCAGCAACCCCCAGAAGATTGCTTTTCTGTTGATACCCATTTTGCCACCTACCATTACGGACTCTCCTTAACTTGAATCTCGCTCGCCCAATGTCAGCGACGCCTGTCTTTCCAGGTACCCGCCACTGCCGTTCGGAATCAGTTCTACTATGTTGATTTTTTCTTCTTCGATGCTGACGATCCTGCCGTCGTTCTGCCCCAGATAATTCCCCGTTCTCACTCTGTGTATGGTTCCGTCGGGAGACTGCACCAGCGCCCACACATCCTTGTTCTGATCAAGCGTGCCGACCATCTTCAGGGCATCCAGCGGGTAGGATTCCAGTTCTTCCTTCCGGCGATTCGGATCCGGACGCGGGCCGGTGCCGGCATCAGCAACCATGACATCCGAAGTATCTTCGGTAGGAACAAAGGGATTCCGGCGATTGCCCCCCACGTACAGGTAAGTTTCCGCCTGCTTGATCTGGGGAATGGGTTCGATTGGCGTGGGCGGACGATTCTTGACCTCCTCCACGTAACTGCGCAGATCAGACATATCCTGGTTGGCGCAGCCAGCCAGCGACAGCAACACCAGTACTGGAATCAGGTATCTCATCAGCCTGCCTCCTCCAGGTAACGGTAGGTCTTGGCCGTCGCCTCCATCACCAGCTTGTCGCTATCCTTCTGCCTGGTGATCTTGACATCATGGACGGTGACAATACGAGGCAGGGCGGCAAGGCCACTGACGAATTCCCCAAATTCGTGATAGTCCCCGACCACCTTAATCTTGATGGGGAGCTCGGCATAGAAGTCCTGTTTGATCTCGGGCATGGGCTGGAACAACTCGAATTCCAGTCCCGCGGCCAGTCCGGTTTGGGAAACGTCCACCAGCAGGGCCGCCACTTCCGTCTTGTCCGGCAGCTGCCGCAACATGGCGCCGAAGGATTCCTGCATTTCCTTCAGCTGTTCCTTGTAAGCCTCGAGGTTGACGGCCTTGGCCTGCTTGCGCTCGAATTCCCTGCGCAGGTCACCTTCGGTCTTTGTCACCTTTTCCAGCGCCACGTACTCGTCAGCGATGAAATAGTAGTAACCAGCGCCCACGATACCGGCACACAACACAAGCACCGTAACCAGCTTGACGACCACCGGCCATTCACCGATGTTCTCGAAGCTCAGATCATTGAAATCACTCAAATCCATTCTGTTACACCATCATATTGGAAACCGTGCCAAGCCCGAATCTTGCGACGCTCGCGGCGCTCATTTTTCGCCTTCCTGCTTGACATTGGGATTGGCCTGCTTGGCGAGCAGTTCAAACTCGCTCATGCCGGTCTCGGTCTTGTCCTCGCTCTTGATCACCTTGAGCTCGGCGTCCTTCATCCACTGGCTGGCATCGATGGCGCGCATGTACGCGGACACCCGCGCGTTTGACTGGGCCTGGCCGCTGAGAGTGACCTGAATACCCGTCTGCATCAGGCTCTTGAGAAACACGCCGTCAGGAATGGTTTTCACGAGTTCATCAAACAGGTGCACAACCATGGGGCGGCTGGCCTGCAGCTCCTGGATGACATTCATCCTTGCCACCAGCTCCGCTCGCCTCTTTTCAAGATCCTTGATCTCCTTGATCTTTTCATCCACCTTGGCGATTTCCGCCTTGATGAAGGCATTGCGGCTTTCCTGAAACTCGATCTGCTTCTGTACCTGCAGGTACCAGAAGAAAGTGGCCAGGGCCGCCAGCAGAATCGCGAACAGCACCTGGAAGCCAAAATCCCGCTTGCGCTTCTTGCGCAGGTTCTCGCGCCATGGGAGGAGGTTGATATTGGCCATTAGCTGAAGCTCCTCAGTGCCAGACCACAGGCAATCATCATTGCCGGCGCATCGCTGCTCAGCGCCTCAGCATTGACCCTGGAACCTATGGACATGTTGGTAAACGGGTTGGCGACGACAGTATCCACTCCCAGGCGTTCCTGGATCAGATCATCCAGGCCGGGAATGGAGGAGGTGCCACCAGCCAGAGCAATCAGGTCAACGTGGTTGTATGGCGTCGCCCCCAGGAAAAACTGGATGGCCCGATTCACCTGCTGCGCCACGGCTTCCTTGAAAGGATCGAGAACCTCGGCATCATAGCTGTCCGGCAAACCACCGTTGCGTTTCGCCATGCCCGCCTCCTCGAAGGACAGGCCATAGCGGCGTTGTATCTCTTCAGTCAGCTGCCTGCCGCCAAAATTCTGCTCCCGGGTATAGACCGTGGTGTTGCTGTGCAGGGCGTTGAGAGTGGTGGTATTGGCGCCAATATCCACCAACGCCACGGTGAGCCCTTCTCCACCATTGGGCCATTCCACCGCCAGCTCCCGGCAGGCACGCTCCAAGGCATAGGCTTCCACATCAACCACTTCGCACTCCAGTCCCCCCAGACCTGCCGCCGCCACGCGTTCGTCCACCGTCTCGGAACGGCAGGCCGCGAGCAGCACATCAACCATCTGAGGATTCTTCTCACTGGGGCCGAGCACCTCGAAATCCAGGTTGACTTCTTCCAGGGGATAAGGGACGTACTGGTCGGCTTCCATTTCGATCTGAGCTTCCAACTCCTTGTCGGAAAGGGATGCCGCAACGGAAATGGTCTTGGTGATGACCGACGAACCGGAAACCGCCAGGGCAGCTGATCTTGCACGGGAACCGGATTTCTTCACAACCTTCTTGATGGCCTGTCCCACCGCTTCGATATCGACGATGCTGCCTTCCACCATGACGTTGGGCGGAAGGATTTCCACGCCATAGCTTTCCACACGATAACGCGTGCCGCCGCGCCCTCCCTGGCGACTCAACTCCAGCAGCTTGACCACCGAGGAACTGATATCCAATCCCACCAGGGGAGTATTCTTGCGACTAAAGAGACTCATTATTCAATATTCCGGAATCCTTGATGATTATGTCAGGGTAACGCCGATCCGGGACAATGCCCCCTTGCCCCTGCGCGCTTGTTCTACCCTTTCTGCCAACCTTCCGACTGACCTGACAGTAAATTTAGCAAAAAATTGAAGGCAATGCTTTAATTTCTTTACTTAAGTTACTACCCAAACAGCAATTTAATGTGATGGTTCTCGCAATCTACAATCTCAACACGTAAAATACAATGAACTTTGAAGCTGAATCGTCGTCACTGTTTCCATCATGGCGCCTGTCCAGAATTCTGCCACACTTGCGTTGGCGGTCAATCCTGGTTTTCAGCACCAACGCACAATACTGATATAAACTCTGCCCCCACCGTCACCAATTCCAGGAACACCCGCTGACTGCCCATGATCTGGTTTGCAAAAGCACTGAAATACGGCGCATTGATGCTGCTGCTGGGAACCGTGGCTGCGGTTCTGGTCATTGGGGGCACCTACCTGCATTTCCGCAATGAACTGCCCTCCACGGAGAACCTGCGCGATATACAGCTGCAGGTTCCCATGCGCATCTTCAGCGCGGACGGAAAACTTATCGCCCAGTACGGAGAGAAAAGGCGTGATCCGGTGAGTTACGACGAGATTCCGCCGAACATGATCCATGCCTTCCTGGCCGCGGAGGACCAGAACTTCTTTCGCCACTATGGCATCGACCCCGCCGGGCTGGCGCGCGCCGCCGTCACCCTCGCCCTCACCGGACACAAGAAACAGGGGGGCAGCACCATCACCATGCAAGTGGCGCGCAACTATTACCTGACCCGCAAGCGGACTTTCACCAGAAAGATCCGGGAGATCTTTCTGGCCCTGCATATCGAACAGGAACTGAGCAAGGAAGAAATACTCGAGCTCTATCTGAACAAGATCTACCTTGGGCATCGCGCCTACGGCATCAAGGCCGCGGCCCAGGTCTACTATGGCCGCCCCCTGGAAGAGCTCACCCTGGCGGAGACCGCCATGATCGCCGGGCTGCCCAAGGCGCCTTCCAACTACAACCCGGTCACCAACCCGAAACGCGCGAAACAGCGGCGCAACTATGTACTGGGACGCATGCTGGCGCTGGGATACATCACCAGGGAGCAGGCCGAGGAGGCCCGCAAGGCACCGGTGACGGCCTCCCTGCATCATGCCGAAGTGGAGCTGGAAGCGCCCTGGGTTGCGGAAATGGTACGGGAAAAGCTCGTCAGGGACTTTGGCCCGGAAACCTATACCAGCGGCCTGAACGTCTACACCACCATCACCAGCAAGCTGCAGGTCGCCGCCAACGAAGGTCTGCGCATGGCCCTGGAAGAATACGACAGGCGACACGGCTGGCGGGGCGCGGAAAAGCACTTCGATGAACTTCCCACCGATGACTCAGCCCTGGACGAACTGCTGTCGGGCGCATCCCCGGTACAGCAACTGCTCCCGGCCATTGTCACCGAAACCGGGGAAAAGAATGCCACCGTCTATCTCGGCGAGGGACAAAGGGTAAGCCTGGAATGGAAGGGGCTGAGCTGGGCACGGCCCTACGAGGACGAAAGCCACCGGGGAGAAAAACCCAAGAAGGCATCTGACATCATCCAGCCCGGCGACCTGGTGCGCGTCAGGCAAAAAAGTAACGACAAGGGAGAAACCTGGTGGGAACTGGCCCAGGTGCCCGCCGTGGCCGGCGCCCTGGTTTCCATCAATCCCCGTAACGGGGCGCTGAACGCCCTGGTTGGCGGTTATGATTTCCGCACCAGCAAGTTCAACCGCGCCATCCAGGCAAAACGCCAGCCGGGCTCCGGTTTCAAGCCCATCATTTACTCCGCCGCCCTCGAAGCCGGCTACACCGCAGCCAGCGTCATCAACGACGCCCCCGTCATCATGGAAAGCAACGGTGAAGACGACACCTGGCGACCGGAAAACTACAGCGGCAAGTTCTATGGCCCCACCCGCCTGCGCTGGGCACTGACCAAGTCCCGCAACCTGGTATCCATCCGCCTGCTGCGCTCCATGGGCATCAAGCATGCCCTGGAGCACGCCAGACGTTTCGGCTTTGATCCGGACCAGCTGCCCCACGCCCTGTCCCTGGCCCTGGGCAGCGGGGAAGTCACCCCCTGGCAGATGGCCCGCGCCTACGCGGTACTGGCCAATGGCGGCTATCTCATTGAGCCCTATTACATCGAGCGCATAGAAAAGAACGGCGAAACCATTTACGAAGCCGATCCCCTGGTGGTGGGCTGCGGGGAGATGGCAGATAAAACAACAGCAAAGGATGCCGAAGCAGATGAAGAAAGCGCGTTGGAAACCGCTTCCTGCCGGCCTGCCCCGCGCACCCTGCCCGAAGACAATCGCTACATCATGTATTCCATGATGCAGGACGTCATCAACCGGGGAACCGCCGTGCGCGCCAGAAGCCTGGGACGCACGGATCTGGCCGGCAAGACCGGCACCACCAACGAGCAGCGCGACGCCTGGTTTACAGGCTTCAACCAGCATATCGTCACCACCGTGTGGACGGGGTTCGACGACAACAGCCGTCTGGGCAAGGGCGAGGTTGGCGGCCGCGTGGCCCTGCCCGCCTGGATCGCTTTCATGAAGGTCGCCCTGGAAGACATTCCCGACGATCCGCCGGTCATGCCACCGGACCTGGTTACCGTGCGTATCGACAACGATACCGGCCTGCAGGTATCCGGGGACAGGGGCAACAGCAGCTTCGAGATTTTCCGGCCTGGCCACGAGCCACCCATGATGGAAACCGAAGATGCCCCCCTGCCTGAAGAGGAGGCTCAAGGGGAAGCGCAGACCACCGTCAGGCCCGACGACCTGTTCTGACCAGGATATTGAAAAAGCCCCGCGATGGGGCTTTTTTCATGGTTTGCCTGGTCAGCCGCGCTGATCCATGGGCACATAGTCCCGTTTTGGCGCGCCGTCGTAGATCTGGCGTGGTCGGCCAATACGGAACTGAGGATCTGAAACCATTTCCGTCCAGTGAGAGATCCAGCCCGCGGTGCGGGCGATGGCGAACATCACCGTGAACATGTTGTCGGGAATACCCAGAGCACGGTAGATGATGCCGGAATAGAAATCCACGTTGGGATAAAGCTTGCGCTCCAGGAAATACTCATCGTTGGTGGCGATTTCCTCCAGCCGCAAAGCCAGCTCGAACAGGGGATTGTTGCTGTCCGCCAGCTTTTCCAGCACCTGGTGACAGACGCTGCGGATGATGCGCGCCCGGGGGTCGTAGTTCTTGTACACCCGGTGACCAAAGCCCATGAGGCGGTAGGAGTCATTCTTGTCCTTGGCCCGGGCAATGTACTTCTCGATGTTGCCCACGTGGCCGATTTCCTCCAGCATCTCCAGCACCGCCTCGTTGGCCCCGCCATGAGCCGGCCCCCACAAGGAAGTGATGCCGGCGGAGACGCAGGCAAAGGGATTGGCCCCGGAACTGCCCGCCAGGCGCACCGTGGAAGTGGAGGCATTCTGCTCATGATCCGCGTGCAGGATGAACAGCAGATCCAGGGCGCGCTCCGCCAGGGGATCTACTTCATAGTCCTCGCAGGGCGTACCCTTGAGCATGTACATGAAATTGGCGGAATAGCTCAGGTCATTGCGGGGATACATCACCGGCTCGCCAATATTGTGCTTGTGACAGGCAGCGGCGATGGTAGGAATCTTGGCAATGAGCCGGTGGGCGCAAATGTCCCGGTGAACCGGGTCATGAATATCCAGGGAATCGTGATAGAACCCGGCCAGGGAACCCACCACTCCGACCATCATGGCCATGGGATGGGCGTCATAATGATACCCTTCGAAGAAGCGCAGCAGCGCCTCATTCACCATGGTGTGATGAGTGATGATGCTTTTGAATTTTTCCAGTTCCTCTACCGTGGGCAGCTCGCCGTACAGTAACAGATAGGCCACCTCGATGAAGGTGCTCTTTTCCGCCAGCTGCTCGATGGGATAGCCGCGATAACGCAGGATGCCCTCGTTGCCGTCGATATAGGTGATGGAGCTGTGGCAGGAAGCGGTGGATACAAAGCCCGGATCATAGGTGAACACCCCGGCCTCACCATAGAGGCGCGTGATATCGATGGCACCCGGACCTTCAGTGCCCGAAATGAGGTCGAACTCATGGCTGGCTCCGGAAGGCTCCAGGATGATCTTTGCTTTCTTATCGGACATTACACAACTCCGTCAGCTTGTCTCTGTTTTCAGTCGGTCGATATCCCGCATGACTGCCGCGGCGGATTCCCGGAAAGCCCGGGCCTCGTCATCCGTGAGATCCAGCGCCACCACCTCCGCCAGACCACGCTCGTCGAGCACGCAGGGCACGCCCATGGCGATATCGCTCTGGCCGTATTCACCCTGCAGGATGGCCACGCAGGGCAGCAGACGCCTGCGATTGTGACTGATGGCATCCACCATGGCGGCAATGGAAGCGCCCGGCGCATCATAGGCGCTGGAGTTCTTGCGCAGGGCCAGAATCTCCGCACCACCTTCCCTGGTGCGCTGAATTATATCCTGTAATCGCTCCTCACTGACAAAATGCGTCACCGGGATGCCATTGATGGTGCAAAAGCGCGGCACAGGCACCATGCTGTCGCCGTGGCCGCCCAGCACCATGGTCGTGATGTCGCGGCTGGAGAATCCCGTCTCCATGGCAATGAAGGCCGCCATGCGCGAGGCATCCAGCACCCCGGCCTGGCCGAAAACCCGCTCCCGGGACCAGCCCGTGCGCTGCCATACCCGCCAGGTAAGGACATCCACGGGATTGCTCACCACCAGCACCATGGCGTCCGGCGCGTGGCGCAGGATGTCATCGGTGATACTGTCGATAATGGCCACATTGGTGTCCAGCACGTCCGAGCGGGACATGCCCGGCTTGCGCGGAATGCCCGCGGTGACAACCACCAGGTCCGCGCCGGCGATGGCAGCGGGATCATTGCTGCCTTCCACCCGGGTATCGAAATTGAAGAACGGCGACGTTTGCAGAATGTCCAGGGCCACCCCCTGGGGCGCATCCGGACGAATGTCTATGAGCATGACTTCCCGGCAGATTTCCTGCTCGGCAAGAATCTGGGCGGTGGTTTCACCCACGCGCCCGGCCCCCACTATGGCCACCTTGTTCATCTTCACTCCTCCTGGTTTATTGCTTCCGGGCAAGCGCCCATTTATTCACAAGCATAGCAGGAGGGTGAAAAAAGGCCTTGAATCAGCCGTTTCTCACTCAGACGCTGTCCATGGGGGGATAGTGATCCGGCCAGGGCGCGCAGGCCACGCCGGTTTCCACCGCCGCCCGGGCCACCGCGGGAGGAATGGCATCGCGCAGGCGGGCATCCAGGGGCTTGGGCAAAATATAGTCCGGCCCGGACTCCAGGCTGTCCAGATCATAGGCCCGCAGCACATCAATGGGCACGGGTTCGTGGGTGAGATTCTTCAGGGCGTGAACAGCGGCAATCTGCATGGCCTCGTTGATGCAGCAGGCGCGCACATCCAGGGCGCCGCGGAAAATGAAGGGAAAACCCAGCACATTGTTTACCTGGTTGGGATAGTCGGAACGGCCCGTGGCCATGATCAGGTCATCACGCACCTTGTTGGCCACCTCGGGGCGGATTTCCGGCACCGGGTTGGACAGGGCAAAAACGATGGGCTTGTCAGCCATGGTTGCCAGCATCTCCGGGCTCACCAGATCCGGGCCGGATACGCCAATGAACACGTCGGCGCCATGCATGGCCTCCGCCAGGGTGCGGCATTCCGTGTCCGCCGCCACGCTGAACTTGAAGGGATTGAGATTCTCCCGCCCCGTGTGAATCACCCCTTGGCGATCCAGCACCAGGATGTTGTTGCGGTGAGCGCCCATGGTGCATAGCAGGCGCACGGCGGCAATGCCCGCCGCCCCGGCGCCCAGCACCACGATACGCGCCTCCTCCAGGGTCTTTCCCTGGATCTCCAGGGCATTGAGCAGGCCGGCGGCGATGATGATGGCCGTGCCATGCTGGTCATCGTGGAACACGGGAATGTCCAGACGCTCCACCAGGGCCTGCTCGATCTCGAAGCAGTGGGGCGCGGCAATGTCTTCCAGATTGATGCCGCCAAAGGTGGGAGCAATACGCACCACGGTGTCGATGAACTCCGTGGGATTGGCGGCATCCACCTCGATATCGAACACATCGATGCCGGCGAAATGCTTGAACAGCACACCCTTGCCTTCCATGACGGGCTTGCCCGCCAGGGCGCCCGTGTTGCCCAGGCCAAGAACGGCGGTGCCGTCGGTGATGACCGCCACCAGGTTGCCCTTGGCCGTGTAGCGGTAAGCGTCCTCGGGATGTTCGGCAATGCGGCGCACGGGCTCCGCCACGCCGGGGGTATAGGCCAGGGCCAGGTCCCGCTGGGATGCCGTGGGTTTGGTCAGCTCAACGCTGATCTTTCCGGGCACGGGGTGTTCATGATATTCCAGCGCCGC
>Ga0256832_1000603_pt1 | contig 23569 bp, 17 predicted proteins | sample 134614metaG_FD_190534 | JGI IMG/M metagenome (GOLD analysis project Ga0256832, IMG submission 190534) | Hydrothermal vent microbial communities from Lau Basin, Pacific Ocean - 134-614 | ecosystem: Environmental > Aquatic > Marine > Hydrothermal vents | place: Pacific Ocean: Lau Basin | collected... | reverse complement strand
TTGGCACTGGGCAATGGAGCGGATCAGGTACTGCACATCGCCAATTATGTAGCGGATAGCTTAGCTAAATCCATACCCGGTGCTCAGGCGTCCATTTATATTTATCCCTCACATCTCGTGCCACCGCTCAATACAAGGGTTTCCCCAAATCTTTACGGACAAATGGCCTTGGCATTCAACAATACCAATTGGAGCTTCAATCAGATAGCAACAGGCTGGAAAAACGCAGGACTCCAGAATTTTGGCATCTATGATTATTTGGGAGAATACCAATGGGATATGGGATTGCCTCTGGGGCAGGGGCGAGTATCGTTGGAATATCTCAAAAAGCACCTTCCGTTTATTTACAATGAGTGGAACGTAAGGTCATTCTCTGCCGAATCACAAGCCAACTGGATGCGGGGCGGTCCATCGTATTACGTAGCTCGCAAGCTCCTATGGGACATCCATGCCAACGCCGACAGCCTCTACAACGACTGGATAGAATCAGCCTTTGGCAATGCTGCTCCTCCAATGAAAGCATTGTACGAAAACTGGGAAAATGACCCTTCCGTTTTGCGCAGCGACAACACGTATATCAAGATAAATCGTTGGTTGAAATTTGTACAACAAGCATTCGATTTAGTACAGCCCGGTACGCCAGAATACAAGCGTGTGGAGGATATGTACACCTATGTGCATTATGCCATTCTTTTCCACGAATATTACGAAGCAGAGAAAGCGGCCACTCCCACCAATGATACCATCATGGTACAACAGGCGGCACTACCGCTTTTGCAATACGGTTATCGTATCCGCCGTCGTCAGGTCATTCAGTTTTGGGCATTTCAATTGCGATTGCTTTTTGAGCACCAGCTTTTATATAATTTCGATGTATGGGACGGTTGGAATTTCTTCGAGATGGATACCCATCCCACTTTATGGATGAGCAATGGAGAGGATTTTACGAGTGCAGAAATGCAAACTATGCTAAGCAATGATTTGCAAAAATACCCCGAAGAATCTCTTTTACGTAGTTATTCGAACCATCTTGTTCCGCTTTATCCCGACAAAGCACCATCCCTGATTGAGCCCAAAATCGAAGCCTTCGACGAAAGTGCTTCGGCAGGCCCTTCCGGTCATTCCAATTGGTACTTCCTTTCGGAAAACAAGGAAACGCTCAATATCGAAATGCGGCAGTCCAATGTTTACACTCCTGATTGGGAATCGGAAATCGGTGAAGGCTATGTAAAAGAACTGGTGACAGGAGACTATATTTTTGATAAAAGACTGGAGATAGATTATTTTGATGGAGAATATGTCATCAACGAGATAAACAACCTCGATATCAGTCCCGGACTTTACCAAATGGAATTTAACAATGGGGATTATAATACATATTTCCCCATCTTTGATACACCACACCGTTTTGTCTTGGAAGCATCAGAAGAGCATCCTTTAACTTTCAATGACTGGACGCCAATGTATTTTTATGTTCCTGCCGATGTGGATACAATCTTTCTTCATTACGACTGGGCTTACCTCAATATCAAAGCACCATCGCAGACAGAAGGTACTCAGCATGGTGTGGATGAACTCGGTTTTTTGAAGATTCCTGTCACTAATGAAATGGATAGAGATACCGTCTGGGAAATTCAAGATTTTTTCTGGGTGGATGCTTTTTATTTTTTAAATATTCCACCCTATTTGAGCAATTCACCTGAGAATATGCTAGTACCAAACGAGGTAGTGATGGCAATTTCTGAAACACGCGAAAGCATTGACTTCAAGGTATTCCCCAATCCGACAACGGGGCAAGTTGAACTCGTATTGCCGGAAAAAACAAATACTTATATTCAGGTTATCAACTCATTAGGAAAAATGATCTTTCAGCAATTAATCAATGGAAATCATACAACTATAGATTTGAGTAATCTGCCGGATGGGACTTATTTAATCGGTTTACAACACGGAGATAAAATGGTGACGAGGAAGCTTGTTTTACAGCGGTGATGTGGACTATAATTTCCCACAGAGGGCTTAGCGGGAACAATTTCTTCACATTTATAAAAAAAACATTTATCATGCTATTTAAAATTCAAAAAATAAAAGTACTTGTCTTGATATTTGCAATTATTTCCATTGTTTTCCGGTCTTACGCTCAGCAATGGACAAGCATTAACAGCTTAAAAGCCACAGACAACAATATTTCTCTTATAGAATCATCTGAAGAGGAGACCGTTTTGCAAATTGACATTAATGCCTACGCTATAAAAATGTTTCAAACTCCCAGTGGCATTAAGAAAGTTGTTACCATTAAAGACGGTGTACAGATTCAGCAAAAAGGGAAACCCGACCTTCCCGTATTGTCACAACCTTTGCTTATTCCCGACGATAAAAAAATGGGGGTTCGAATACTGGATGCCGATTATTTCGATATTCCGAATATGGAAATTGCACCCTCTAAAGGAGCGATTAAGCGAACGGTTCTACCAAATGTCATTCCCTATTCCTATGGTGAAGTTTACCAACAAAACGCATTCTTCCCTCAGCAGAATGTATGGATAAACAAACCATATATTTTAAGAAACACAAGGGGTACGGTTTTAAAAATAGCTCCTGTTCAATACAATCCCGTCACGAAGGTGCTAAGGGTTTACAGCTCATTAAAAGTGAAAGTATTTTCAACCAATCGCCCCGCAGAAATCAACCCGATTATAAGGAGTAATTCCAACAAATCAAGTGCATTTCAGGATATTTATAAAAGGCGGTTCATCAATTACGAGCAAATGCAAAACACGGTTTTGAGGTATGAGCAGCTTAAGGAAGGGAATCCGGGCAGAATGCTTATTATTTCGCACGGTGAATATTTGGACATTATGCAGCCACTAGTCGATTGGAAAAATCAAAAAGGCATTCATACGGAAATGTTTGACGTGGCTGCTATTGGTGATTCATTGGCTATTAAAAAATTTATAAAAAATTATTACAATGCCCACCCCGATTTTATATATTTATTGCTTGTGGGTAATATTGACCAAGTACAGCCTTCCCATACGATACCAGATGCTTGGGGCGAATCTTATGGCGGCAATTGTGACAATGCCTATACTTACCTTGTTGGAGACGACCATTATGCCGATATATTTATCGGGCGTTTTGCCGGAGAGACCGCTTCCGATATTGCCACTCAGGTGGAACGAACCATCCATTATGAAAGGGACATACAGGTATCGGAAACATGGATGACCAATGCTCTTTGTTCGGCTTCCAACGAAGATGGCACTGCCTATGGAGTAATTGGCGACGATGGAGAATCGGATTCTCTCCATCTTGAAAACATAAAAATCGATCTGCAAAATTTCGGCTATTCTACACACAGTGAAAACCAGAATGGTGGTACGAGCAGTGGACTACAAAATTACTGGAGTACCGGATGCGGGCAGTTTCAATATACCGGACACGGAAGCAATCTTGGGGTCGGTAATGTCCCTTTTCAGATTGACAGGGTATATAATCTCACAAATGTCAACCGGTTGCCTTTTGTGATGACAGTTGGTTGTTCTACAGGCAATTATTTTGCTTCGCCAAATTATGCACTCAGTCAAATGACGGCAACACATAACGGGCTGCCCGTCGGTGCAATTGGTACGGCGGCATCCATCATTTCGCAAGCATGGGCAAGCCCTATGGACGCACAGGATGAAGTGGTAGATTTGATTACAGAGCAACACCCTGACAATGTTAAAAGAACACTAGGAGGGGTACTATTTAACGGTTTTTTTCACATGTTGGATGAGTATAACACACCCGGGGAAAGCACGACCCCAGGATTGACCGATGGTGAAGAAATAGCAGATTACTGGCTTGTTTACGGAGATCCCTCCGTCCTGTTGAGAACACAGGTACAAGAGGAAGTGACCGTTAGTCATCCCGAAGGAATAAGCACCGGAGCAATGGAATTTACTGTTCATTGCAATGTAGAAGGGGCTTTGGTTTCACTTACTTTTAACAATGAAATACAGGGAATCGGCTTCATTGATAATGGTCAGGTTATCCTTCAGATAGATGAAGTAACACAAACTTCCGGCTCTATGCTCGTGACCATCACTTCTCCTAATAAAGTTACTTATCAACGGGAGATTTATATCAATACGGCAACAGCACCTTTGGCGGATTTTGATGCCAATGCCATTCAAATTGAAACAGGACAAAGTGTTGTTTTTTACAATAAGTGTTCCAATGCTCCCAATACGCTCAATTGGAGTTTTGAAGGAGGTTTTCCGGCATTGAGTACAGCCAACAATCCCTCGGTGAAATACGACACACCGGGAACTTATACGGTCGAATTGACGGTCAGCAATACAGCAGGTAGTGATACCAAAACACGTACCGCCTATATCACGGTTAGCGATCCATCACTCTGTGATTTAAGCATTATGGAAACCACACAGACAGAATATATTAAAAGAGTAACACTCAATGAGATTGATAATTCTTCCGGCATTGGTAGTGGGTATTCTGACTATACCGATTTAAAGGCCAACTTGGAAGCAGGACAGACCTACACTATGTTTCTCGAAATGGAATGCAATCCCGATTATTTTACTTATCAAACCCTAGTATGGATCGACTGGAACGAAAACGGAAGTTTTTTCGATGAAAATGAATTTATCTACGGTACGGAATGGAATGGCGATGCTTCCGTTGTATTAACAGAGGATACGGTGAAAATAACGGTTCCGGAAACGGTTGAAAAAGGACAAAAAAGAATGAGGATTTTGTACCAGGACAGGACAGAGTCCACTTATTTGCCCTGTGGAGAAGTATACTACGGAGAGGTGGAGGATTATACTATAAATATTGGAGTAGCATTAGCAACAGATTTTCCCACCAAGAGTAATCTTGACGTCAAAATATATCCCAATCCAACTTCAGGACAAATAAATGTTTTATTTTCCGAAAACGGGGATAGGCAAATTAAAGTGTTCAATATGCTTGGTGAAATGGTATGGCAAAAAGCGATCAATGACAATCATACAACTATGGATTTGAGTAATCTGCCGGATGGGACTTATTTGATTAGCTTAAGAGACGGAGATAAAATGGTGATTAAGAAGCTTGTTTTGCAGCGGTGATTGGGATATAGTTTCCCGATAAAAGCTAAAGCTATTCAGAATTTTTAGAAAAAAATATTAACATAATAACAAAAATCATTATATAATTAAATGTGAAAAATATGAAAAAACTAATTATTTTATCGACATTTTTAATGCTAAACGCATTGCTATTCGCCCAAAATACTTGGTATGTCCGCCCTGCTTTTACAGGACAAACGTATGGGACAGAGGACGGCACCTCCTATGACAACGCTTGGAATGGACTGGAAGTATTAAATGGAAAATTTCAAGACGGCACCATTAGTGCAACTGATGAAATCTATATTTGTGGAAGGCATGTTTTTCACGACACACTGCCTTATAACCTTATTGCCATTCAAGGAAAGATTGGTATTAAATCAGGGCAAGACTCCCTCCACCACCTTGTTATCAGAGGTGATTATCCGGGCGATTCCGGGATTATCTGGGGGCACTCACGAATGGATTATGAGGATTGGAACAATCGGGGAAATAATGTATGGAGCATAGGCCTACATGCCTCATATACTTATAACTGGTATTTTCAGGATATAGAGACTACCGATCCTGAAAATCCTATTATACTTGGAGTAGCGAATGACTTTTCCGATTTGGAAAATTCGCCTGGCAAAATGTATCTGCCCCCTCCCTACGATTCCCTCTATGTGCATTTGACAGATAATGGTAATCCAACACACAGGGTTTATTCTTACTTTTTCGGTTATAGTTTCGACTGGGACAAATACATAAACAATTTTGCACCATTGCATTTTATTACCTTTAAAAATTTAACGCTCTATGCTGTTTCAGGCTTACCTTCACAATATAATCATCATCACTTACGCTGGGATGGATGTAAAATTGCGTGGGAAAGAAATTATGGTATAAGTTTTTGGAAAGGACAGGATTATAATGAAGTGGTTAATTGTGATATCGGATGGTGTGGAAATGGGGTTTATGGCATTGACAACTCTGATGAGGGAGGAGCTAATCACATCGTAATAAAAGACAATCATTTCCACGATATTGGAGTTTTACCAGAACAGCAAAATTCAGATGAACATGCTATTGGTTTACAGGGAGGAACCGGTTGGATTATTGAGAATAATTATATCGAACGCTGTGGTAGCGGACCATTGCTATATGCATTTACCAACCAAAGACTTACTAATATGGTTATAAGGTACAATTTCATAAAGGATTGTGATCCGGATGGTAGCGCAACAGGTTATGGAATCGCAACCCAATGTAATAATAACTCGTTCTCAGATAAAAGTGGAATTGAGATATACAATAATATCGTAGTTAATTGCAAGGTAGGGATTCGCTTGCAGTTTGAAGACGTCCAAGATTGTTATAACAATACGATTTACGGATGTGAAAGCAGTTTTGCTTCAGGAAGAAATTACGCAGGTAAAGGAGCCAGAGTTAATTTTAAAAATAATATATCTGCTAATGCCGGGTTGTACCATATACATTGGTTTAGTGGAGCTGATACGATATCACTTCGGTCAGATTACAATCTTTTCGATATAGATGGTCCCAAGTTTTACTGGGTTTTCGTGCCTGATTATATCAATGAGAGAAATTTCGCTCAATGGCAGGCACTACAATGGGATAGTTGCACTTTTGACCCTCATAGTGTGCTTGACATCCCACTTTTTGAAAATTCTTCGGGTACTTTCTCCGAACCAAGTGACTTTAAATTGACTGCAGCATCACCTGCTATTAACGCAGGAATAGATGTGGGTCTGGCTACAGATTTTGCAGGAAACCCCATTGTTGGAATGCCGGATATTGGGGCTTATGAATTTCAGGATCCGCTTGCTATTGAGTATTTAACTCCATTGCGGGCTATTCCTCTTGATAACAATGTAATGTTAAATTGGACAAGTGCTAATGAACAAAACAATGATTATTTTATGGTGCAACGTTCAATGGATGCCCATATTTGGAAAGACATTGGCAAAGTGAAAGGTAAAGGTAATACCCTGTCTTCTCATTTTTATAAAATGGTTGATTTGAAACCCGGAATTGGAACATTATACTATCGCCTCAAACAATATGATTACGATGGTACTTTTTCCTATTCCAATATTGCGAGTGTATATTTTGAAGAAACGTATTTTAATATTTATCCGAACCCGACATCAGGGCGGATTGAACTTGTAGTACCCGAGAATGTAAATATCCCTATCCAGGTTTTCGACACACAGGGCAAGGTGGTCTTTCAGCAATTAATTAATAATGGAAATCCAACGACTTTGGATTTGACTAATTTGCCGGATGGAGCATATTTAATTCGCTTAAAAGACGGAGATAAAGTGGCAAGGAGGAAATTTATTTTGCAGCGGTGATGGGGATTTATGAGCACTCAACACATAGGTTATTCAGAGTAATTATTGAATTTTCGCCGAATTTCTAAGAAATTATCCGAAAATTAACATTACTGCTTGTTCAAAACGGTGATATTTAATATATTTGTGACTACACATAGGGATAGAGCGTTATATGTAATTTTATAACCAAGATAAAAATAAATGATGAATAAAGTATTTTATATAATAATATTAGTTTCGATTCTTTCTTTTAATAAATCTTTTAGTCAAAAACAAATGGACTATAAGAAATTAAGTGAACAAGAACTTGTCAACAATTTAAAAAATATTGATTCTGAAATCAGGTATTATAGTGCCGCCGAAATTAAAAGAAGATTGGAACAAAATGAATGTATTGTTCAGAAAGGGAATATTATCGAAAACACTTTTGATCATTGGAATAAAAAAGTCTTGAAATTTCGAAGCATGAAAAATATTAGAACCTTGCTTGATTCCTTTGAAATAACTTCGAAAAATCTGATACCGAATTATAACAACGTTAAAATCTTCAGATTGGATCATTTTTTCTTAATTTATGTTAAACTCAATAAAAGGAGAACTAAAGGTAAAATCATTGAGTTTTTCATGAAGCCAGAATTTTTTAATATTGATCCCCCAGAAAATTACAGCGGTCTTTGGAAAATATATAATATTACTGGTCTATTAGCATCTGAAACCTCTTATAAGAACGGAAAAATGGATGGTGTTCAAACTATTTATAGAAATGATGGTTCTACTTCTTGGTCTAAGTTATATATCGAAGGAGAAATCCAATTCCAAAGAGGTTACAATAAGTTTGGTGAACTTACAAGTGAACGAATATTTGACGATAGAGAAAGGGAAAAATACAAAGAGGAAGTTGAATATGAAAATTCATTTAAAATTGCCGAATAAATAATAAATTTGCACCTCAAACTATATAGTTGTCTTGCATCCTCAGACATACTACGGAAAACATTTATGATTCATAGTAATAATAAAAATGGCAAACAATGATTAAAAAAATGCTATCAAAATGGATAATGGGAGATATTGTAGAAAAATATACAACTGATGCCCCGTATGAGAATATTATTGAAACATTAGCAGAAGTCGTAAAAGACAACAGTTTTGCAGTTGTTACAGTTCACGATATGAAAGAGACGTATAAGAAAAAGAATTTACCGGTAGCAGATGACTTTGAATATAGAATCATTCAAATATGTAATGCCCCAAAATCGCATAAAGCTTTGACTAGCATGAGTTTTGATATAGGACTTATGATGCCCAAGAGTATAATAGTTACAAGAGAAAATGGGAAAACAAATTTACGTTTTATGAAAATGAAACCCTGGATGGTTAGTATGATGTTTCCTGAATTAGATATTGCTCCTATGTCAAAAATGGTAACAGAGATAATGACAAAAATCGTAAAAGAAACAATTGCGAAAGTAGAGATATGAATAAATAGGGGGTAATAAAATACATCAGGAAGCAACAATTTTGTTTTATCTGTAAAGCAGTGGATTGAAGCAACACAAGCAATTGGAATAAAAGCAAAAGCTGGAAGATATGGTGGAACCTATGCGCATAAATATATTGCATTTCATTTTGGAATGTGGATTAGTCCAAAATTCCAGTTGCTTTTAGTTAAAGAATATCAACGATTAAAAGAAGAAGAAAGTAGTCGATTAGCTATAGAATGGAATTTTCAACGAACTTTAGTTAAGGTGAACTATAAAATTCACACTGATGCTATTAAAGGAAATTTAATCCCAAAAATATTAAAGAAAAGTGAAATTTCAATAATTTATGCTAATGAAGCTGATGTCTTAAATATGGCTCTTTTTGGTAAAACAGCAAAAGAGTGGAGGAATAAAATCCAGATAAAAAGGGAAACATTAGAGATTATGCAGGAATTGAGCAATTAGTTGTTTTATCAAATATGGAAAGTATAAATGCTATGCTTATAATTCAAGGAATTTCACAATCTGAAAGGTTAGGTCAATTAAATCAAATGGCAATTTCTCAAGTGAATTCATTAATGAAAAATCAAAATTCAATTAAAAAATTAACTTAGAATATAAAATGCCAATGGATAACATTAGATATAACATCATAGTCGACTATCGTCAGACTACGCTGCATATCATTGGACGATATACTCTATTCTCTCGTTAGTCGGATGAGAGAACATGTCGTTACAATTTTCAGTAATTTTACGAACTGCCGTCAGCCGTAAATTAAATATACCTAAACAAGACTATTTTCACGATAAATAATAATTTTACACCCTATCGGTTCTATTATAAAGATTTGATTAATTTATTTATATATTTACAGTAAGATTTATCATAATTTGTTTAATTTGTAGTTATAAAAGAAAGTAGAGTATATATGATTGTAAGGATTTTTGTATTAGTGTTTTTTTTGGCAATGGGTAACTATTCGTTTGCCGTTGATTACAAAAGGGTGGATAAGTATGCCAGATCGATACATAAGACAGGAAATTACAAAGATTTAGCTAAAAAACTCACAGCTCCTTTCGCTACGCAAGAAGAAAAAGTCAGGTCGATATTTATTTGGATTACGCACAATATCAAATACGATTATAGAAAATTCAAAAGCAATCAAAGAAAAGGCGGATACAGAATTAAAGGCAGGTCTAAAAGGGAAATCGCTATCAAGCGAAAAAAATTGAGAGACCGTAGAGTCGCTACAACATATAGGACAGGAAAAGGCGTTTGTGAAGACTATTCTTATCTCTTTCAATATATGTGTAAAGCGATTGGAATAAAAGCTATATACATAACAGGCGTTACAAAAACCAACCCTAATCAAATCGGTAAATATCCTAAATATTCATACCACGCTTGGAATGCAGTAAAGATTGATAACAAATGGTATTTGCTTGATGCTACTTGGGCTGCCGGAACAGTCGATCATAGAACCGGTCGCTATCACAGAGACTATCATGAAGGATTCTTTCTTACCTCTCCCAAGTTTTTTGTGCTAAATCATTTTCCGGATAATAGCAAATGGCAATTGCTTAAAAAACCTGTGACCAAGCAGCAATTTAAAAACTTCGCCTATGCGCATGATGAATTTTTCGTATCAAAAGATATTGTTGATTTTTATCCAAAATCAGCTTACCTAAGCGCAAAGAAAAAGTACTCCATAGTAAAAATAAAATACAAAGGGAAAATTCCAAATATCGTGATGTATCGTAGAGGTAAAATCGTAAAACTAAAACACAATATCGTCAATAATGAAATAATATTTCAAATACCCACTTATGCCAAATATCACAGGAGTGTGGTATTAGGTGTAAAAAAAGGAAAAAGAATTAAACCTTTATTAGAATATAAAATAAAATAACATGGTTGACCCGGATAATCTTACCAAATTGTATTATACCATAAGCGATGTTTCTTCAATGTTCGGTTTAAACGATTCAACACTTAGATACTGGGAAACAGAATTTACTCAATTGCATCCAAAAAAAAATCGTAAAGGCGATAGACGTTATACCAAGGAGGATATAGCTATTGTCAATAAAATATATATACTGTTGAAGGAAAAAGCCTATACTATTAAAGGCGCTAAGGAAGAGTTGAAATCAATGGTGAAAACAGAAAAAAAGAATAAGAAAGTTATCTCAAAACTAAAGCAAATCAAGAATAAGCTGGAAAAAATCCAAGAGCAGCTATGATGCCAATTTTGAATCAGTTTATAAATTAGTTGTACAGTATCATAAAAAATCGTACCATAATCGAATATTTCCGTATCATATCGTATCATATTCAAAAGAAATAGTAAATTTGCAGTATGAATGATAAAGTTTACATATTCAGATTAAATTTAGGCTGGAATTTAATAAGAACTATTAGTAAAATAGATAGGTTTGATGCTTCGTGGACAAGTATAGAAAAACGAGAAGGACAAAGTTTAAAACAACTTAAAAATATAGCAACAGTCAGGAGTGTTGGTGCCTCTACAAGAATAGAAGGCTCAAAAATGAGTAATGAAGAAGTAAAAGCATTATTAGATAATCTTGAGATTACAAAAATCGAAGAAAGAGATGCTCAGGAAGTTGTTGGATATTTTGAAGTTTTGGAACTAATTTCAGAAAATTACAATGAAATTGAAATAACAGAAAGCAATATAAAAAATCTGCATAATCTATTATTGAAATATAGCAGTAAAGACCAGTGGCATAAAGGAAATTATAAGCAACATTCAAATGCTGTGGAAGCGACTTTGCCTGACGGAACAAAACAGATTATTTTTCAAACAACAAATGCAGGGTTTGAAACTGAAGATGCTATCCGAAAACTGATTGAATGGTATAATTCTGATACAGAAATACACCCTTTGGTTAAATCAGCTATATTTTCTTATGAATTTGTCAGTATTCATCCTTTTCAAGACGGAAATGGAAGGTTGAGCAGGTTATTAGCAATATTGCTATTGTTGAAAAATGGGTATAAGTGGATACAATATGTAAGTTTTGAACACGAAATTGAAAGCCGAAAAAATGATTATTATCTAAAATTGCGACATTGTCAAGCACAAAGACCAAATGAAGATATTACCGAATGGATCAACTTCTTTTTTTCAGCACTTTTGGATATTCAAGAACAATTAATGAAGAAATTAGAAGTTAAAGGAGTTAAAGCAAAATTATCGCCAAAAGAAAAATCAATACTTACTTATATTGAAGGCAATCCTGGAAGTAAATCAGGAGAAATTGCAAACAAATTACATATACCTAATCCAACCGTAAAACGAATATTAACGAAATTGTTAAATGAAAATTTAGTTGAAAAATATGGAATTGGTGCTGGAACAAATTATTCGATTAGATAGGTAAACACTGAACAATAAGCCACGATGACAGCATTACCGACTACCTTCGGGCTACACAGCATACGGCAGGATCGCACAAACAATTAAAGGTAAACGTAGAATAACTGCAGTTACTGCTCTTAGATTATCAAAATATTTTGGAACTTCAGTAAAGTTTTGGCTTGGAATCCAGAATGATTATGATATTGAAGAGGAGCAAGTGAAATTAAATGGAATATTGGAACAAATTGAAACGCAAAATGAATACGTGATAGAATATTAGAATCTATTTCATCTTGACCCATTAAATCCGTTCAAAATAAAAAAATAAGCCCAAACTTACCAGCGTAAATATGGGCTCTTTCGACTAAGGTCTCAAAATAAGAAAACTACATCTTCAGCATACCAAATACGGTACACCATTTATATTTTTACAATTAAGTTATGCTATTTTTTCGTCTTTTAGCAGTACTCATTAAAACTATTATACTTCTAGAACGCTAAGGTACTGCAAATAGTTCAATATATTATAAAAAATATTAATTTATTTTATATATTAATAAAATAAATAGGTTTCTTACAGCAACGATTGTAATTTCATTGCAAGTCCCATATCTCCCTTGATTTTTACCTTTCCTGTCATAGTAGCCATCATAGGATTTAAATCTCCGTTCATCATATCTACAAGGTGTTTTTGTGAAGTTGATATAGTACAATCAGCTTCTTTATCCTCAAATGATACGACATTTTCGTCCCCTGAGCCATCTACAAAAACGATATTGTCATCGATTACCAATTTGAAAGTTCCACCCAGAGGAGATACTTTTTTTGCTTGTTCTTTTATGCTTTCAGCTATTTCATTAAAATTCATTGTTAAAAAGTTTTGTATAGTGACTGCAAGAAAACAGGCAATTTATTAAATTGATGTGTTTTCTTGCATACACAATTAATTAATATAATCGTTTCCATCATCAACAGTAACACTTTCTGCTGTCAATATAGTATCTGATAGATAATTTATTTTTGGTAATTCATAATTGAAATAATACTTCATAGTGAGAATATTTCCTTGATTGAAATTTTCGTTATAATCTGTTGACTCCAGAGAATTGATTCCGATTTTTAGCCATTGCCAACTGATTGCTACATGACTGAATAATTCAAGGAATAAAGTCGCATTTTTAAGATAACTTTGATATTTCTTCTGGAAAGCAAATGGAAGTAAATGCTCTAATGTTTTTTGAACAACTACGATTGCCTCTTCCAATTTTCCTGCGTATTTTTCCAAGACAGGACTTTCTTTGGCTTTGGCTATATCCTTATTGATTCTTTCCATCAACAGGAGCAATGCCTTACCGTTTTGAGCAGTAATTTTTCGTCCCAATAAGTCCATAGATTGAATGGTAGTAGTTCCCTCATATATTGATGTGATTCTTATATCTCTTAAAAATTGCTGTTGAGGAAAGTCAACTGTAAATCCGTAACCGCCCAAAACCTGTACGCCGTTACTTGCAGCAAGTAAACCGTATTCAGACGGATATGCTTTTGCTATTGGAGTAAGAAGGTCTAAGATTAAGAATGCGTCATTCTTTTTATCGCCTTCAGTATTTTCTACTATATCATAAAACTTGAAAGATTCCATTAATAAGGATAATGAGCCCACAGCTACTGATTTTTGTAATAACAGCATTCTCCTTACATCCGGATGCTCTATTATCAAAGCTTGTTCAGTAGCTCTTTCTCCCGTGTCATTTAACTTTTTTCCTTGACGTCTTTCTTTTGCGTATTGAAGAGAGTGGTAGTATGAAGACATTGCTATAGATGTTGCGGTCATTCCTACTTCCAATCTTGCTTGGTTCATCATTTGGAACATATATTTCAATCCTTTGTTGGGTTCTCCCACAAGCCAACCTCTACAATCATCATTTTCACCAAACATCAAATGTGCAGTACAATATCCTCTTTGTCCCATTTTTTGATAGTCACCCGCTGTCAATACATCATTGAATTCCAAGCTACCATCATCTTTTATCCTATATTTAGGCACAATAAATAGAGATATTCCTTTTGAACCCTTAGGTGCTCCGTCTATTCTAGCCAATACCATATGGACAAAATTTTCTGCAAATTGGTGGTCTCCTCCGGATATAAATATCTTCTGTCCTTTGATATCATAATGACCTCCATCCGTTGGACTTGCCGTTGTCCTAAGATTTCCAAGAGAACTGCCTGCTTCAGGTTCAGTCAAACACATTGTGCCCATCCAGGAAGCTTCCAACATTTTTGGAACATATGTATCTATTTGTTCCTGGGTTCCAAAACTCGTAATAAGATTGGCAGAACCAACTGTCAATGCCAAATACCCTGATACATGATTATTAGCTGCACTATATATATGACCGGCTGCTCCTTCTACCATATGTGGAAGATTCATCCCTCCGTTTTCAGGAGAGAAATGAGCACCGACCCAGCCACTTTCAACTATTGCTTTGAATATTTTATCAAATTGAGGATGTATTTTTATTCCACCATCTTCATATACTGCCGGCTTTTCATCAAATTCTTGATAATATGGGTAGAGCTCTTGATCCGATAAGTCTTTTGCTGCGTCCAAAAACATATTTATAGTCTCTTTATCAAAATCGCTGTGCTTAGGAAATTTCAATATTTCTTCTATATTGTGTACATTGAATAATAAAAATTTTAGAAGCTTGAGATCTGTGTATTTCATGATAATTTATTTTTTGTTTAAAATATTAACATAAAGTTAAGAAAATAATTTGATAAATTCAAGAATAATTATAAAAAATAGTATTTTTTAGTAAAAAACTGAATAAATAACGGATTTTATATAAAAAAAACTTTGAAATTAGGTTATTTATTGTTAACTTGCGTGAAAATCCGTAATATTATAAAATATGTACTCTAAGTATAATAAATATAATTATTTATTTTTTCTTATTTGGGTTTAGATATTATTAATTAAAATTATTCGTTAGTATTGATACGGGTTGGATAATGAAGATGTGATTAATCTGGTAAAATAGTTAGCTATGATAAAAAAAATAAAAAAAATTGCTGTTTTAGGTTCCGGTGTTATGGGTTCAGGTATCGCTTGTCATCTTGCAAATGCAGGCATGGAGGTTCTGATGTTGGACATTGTACCATTCGATTTGACAGATGAGGAAAAAGATAATCCCGAGGCAAGGAACAGAATTGTAAACACAGCCTTGAAAAATGCGATTAAATCAAAGCCTTCCCCTTTGTTCAAAAAGGAGTATGCTAAAAGAATCAGTACAGGTAATTTTGATGACGATCTGCATAAAATTAAAGATTACGAATGGATTATTGAGGTGATAATCGAAAATCCAAAAATCAAACAGGATCTTTTTGAAAAAGTTGAGAAGTTTAGAACCAAAGGAACATATATCTCAACAAATACTTCAGGGATTCCTATTAGTATATTGACTAAAGGTCGAAGTGATGATTTCAAAAAGTATTTTCTTGGGACACACTTCTTCAATCCTCCCAGATATTTGCCATTATTGGAATTGATACCGGGAAAGGATACAGATCCTAAAGTTGTTGAGTTCTTTATGGAATTCGGAGACAAATATTTTGGCAAGCAAGGAGTCATTTGTAAAGATACTCCCGGATTTATAGCCAATAGGATAGGCCTGTTTTCAATGGCTAAGCTTATGGAGTTGACTACGGAATATGGTTTTACCATCGAAGAAGTGGACGTATTGACAGGACCGATAATCGGAAGACCTAAAACCGGCACATATAGATTACTGGATTTGGTGGGTGTCGATGTGGCAGATAAGGTATTGAAAGGGTTGATAGCAAATGCACCTCAAGATGAATATCTAAAAACTTGGAAAGACAAGGAAACTCCCGGATTTATGAAATTCTTGTTGGAGAACAAATTTTTGGGAAATAAAACCGGACAAGGGTTTTACAAAAGGACAAAAGAAAAAGACGAGAAAGGCAAGAGAATAATACTATCACTTGATTTGGACAAAAATGAATATAGACCGAAAATAAGCGCTAGATTTGACTTGGTAAAACAAAACAAGAAAATAGATAATCTTAAGAATAAAATTGTCAATATTTTTGAAAATGACGGCAAAGAAGCAAAATTTCTTAAGGAATATTTCCTATCTCTTTTTGCATATGTTTCAAATCGTATTCCTGAGATTTCTGACAATATATATAGTATTGATGACGGTATGAAAGCAGGATATGCTTGGGAGGCAGGTCCATTTGAGTATTGGGATATGATCGGAGTGAAAAAAGGAATTGAAGAGGCTGAAAAATTGGGTTTTTCTATTGCAGATTGGGTTAAGCAAATGGTTAACTCAGGCAAGGACTCCTTTTATCAAAAGAAAGATAGAAAGATTAACTATTATGATTTAAGCACTAAAGACTATAAACAAATACCGGGAATTGACCAATTTATAATTTTGGATTTGTACCGTGATACTCCCGTTTACAAAAATAGCGAAGCGATTATCCACGATATCGGTGATGGAGTATTGAATGTTGAATTTATTTCTAAGGCAAATGTTATTGGAGAAGGCACAGGCTTAGCGATGCAAAAGGCAGTTGATTTGGCTGAAGAGGAAGGATGGAATGGAGTAGTTATCGGAAATAATGCAGCTCATTTTTCAGTAGGGGCTAATTTGATGATGGTTGCGATGGAAGCATTTCAAAAGAACTTTAAGAAACTTGATGAAATGACAAATGCATTTCAACAGGTGAATATGAGATTGAGGTATAGTAAAATTCCGGTAGTTGTAGCAACTCAAGGCTATGTATTTGGTGGAGGAGTTGAGATGTCTATGCATGCAGATAGCGTTATCGCTTCAGCAGAGTCATATATCGGTTTAGTGGAAGTAGGTGTAGGCTTATTGCCCGGAGGAGGAGGCACTAAGGAATTTGCCGTTAGATTATCCGAAAGTATGTATCCGGGAGATGTGGTTATGCCAAAATTGATTGAAATGTTTAAGACAATCGCAACAGCGCAGGTAGCAACATCAGCGGATGAAGCCTTTGATTTAAAATATTTGGATCATACAAGAGATTTTAGAGTAATGAATACCAAGAGAGCTATCGGTGAAGCGAAGAAAAGGGTTTTGGCATTGGCTGATACCTATGTGATGCCCGATAGAAAACAAGTGAAAGTACTCGGAAGGCAAGGATTGGCAACACTATATGCAGCGATAAACGAATTCAAATTGGGTAAATATATCACAGAGTATGAAGCAAAGATAGCTCAAAAAATTGCTTATGTGATGTGTGGTGGTGATTTGACAGGGCAACCTTTGGTTTCAGAACAATACCTTTTGGACATAGAGAGAGAAGGCTTTTTGAGTTTGCTCGGCGAACAAAAAACAATGGAAAGAATCCAATATATGTTGGAAAATAATAAACCATTGAGGAATTGATAAATAATGGATATAGAAGTGTTGTTAAATGCATTTGAGAATGATTGGAAATAAAGTATAGATTGAGAGTAAAAATTGAAAAAAAATAGGCGCATTTCATTTTTTCGCATTGCGGGTTGATTCTCCTTTAGGAGTCAGATTTGTCCTGTGAAATCTACGAAGTATTTCAACAGGAGGCGAGAATAGGAAAAGCAAAAAAATGAAATATAAAATAAATAAAGCAGTGTTAGAAAACTCGCTAAGTATATTAAAATATTGTATTAAAAAAAGATTATTATGGCATATATAGTAAAAGCATATCGAACAGCAATTGGAAAAGCTAAAAAAGGATCATTTAAGAACATGAGATCTGATGATTTGGCGATTGAAGTAATCAAATACATAATGAAAGATACTCCCGGATTAACACCGGAGATGGTTCAAGATGTATTGGTTGGTTGTGCATTTCCGGAAGGAGAACAAGGACTGAATATGGCCCGGAATATTTCAATAGGTGCTTTGGGAATAAAAACTCCGGGTACTACCGTAAACAGGTTTTGCGGTTCGGGATTGGAGACAATCGCTATGGCAGCAGCGAAAATTGATGCAGGGATGGGTGAGATATATATTGCAGGTGGTGCGGAAAGTATGAGTATGGTACCGATGACAGGATTTAAGCTTGCGCCAAATTATCACGTTGCCCTTAATATGCCTGAAGCATTGGTAGGAATGGGAATAACCGCAGAAGCAGTTGCAAAAAAATACGGTATCAACAGATTAGAAAGTGATGAATTTGCCTATAATTCACATATGAAAGCTGCAAAAGCCATAGAGTCAGGAAGATTTAAAGATGAAATTGTGCCTGTCAATGTCAAGGAAGTTTTTGTGAAAGATGGGAAAAAAACCGAGAAAGATTTTGTAATGGATACCGATGAAGGCTATCGCAAGGATACTACCGTAGAGGCATTGTCCAAACTTAGACCTGTATTTGCTTTGGACGGAGTGGTTACTGCCGGCAATGCATCTCAAACATCTGACGGAGCTTCATTTGTTTTGGTAATGAGTGAGAATATGATGAAGAAATTAAATTTGGAGCCAATAGCAAAAATGGTTGGTTATGGCATTGCAGGTGTTGAGCCCTTGTATATGGGTATTGGACCGATAGCAGCTGTGCCGGTTGCTTTGAAAAATGCAGGATTAAAACTCTCGGATATGGGTCTTATAGAGTTGAATGAAGCATTTGCTACCCAGTCATTGGCTGTCATCAAGGAGTTGGATATTAATCCTGATGTGCTTAATGTCAATGGTGGAGCTATTGCATTAGGACATCCTCTGGGTTGTACGGGAGCAAAACTCACTACGCAGATTATTCACGAAGCACATAAAAGAGATGTAAAATACGGAATGGTAACCGCTTGTATCGGAGGAGGACAAGGAATCGCAGGTATATTTGAGATGTTATAGAAGTGTTAAGAAAATGATATAATAGGTTAATATTATATTAAAAAGCTTCCGTTATTGCCGGGAGCTTTTTTTGTTTATTATATTTACGGACGTTATTATATATATAATACTCTAAAAAGAAAAGAGTATTTCATTTTTTCGCATTGAGGGTTGATTCTCCTTTAGGAGTTAGTGGCAAAGGGCGAGTAAAGCGAAAAAATAAAATCCAACTAAAAAAATACTCTATTATGAAGTATATTCTATTTATATTGCTTTCAATATTTTCCATTGGTCTATCGGGTCAAGATGATAATATCGCTGATTCATCAAAAATCGTAATAAACCCGAAAAGAGCGTCGATGTTTTCTAAAAATGATGCAGGGGTAAAAGCATTCAGGTATTTATCCGGTAATACGCTTCAAAACAAAAGCTCTTATTTGAAATTTGGAGAAAGAATATTGTACAGCACATCTTTTGTATGGATACCAAATCAGGGGTATTACCGTGAAAATTGGCTTCATGAATTTACATGGTACAACAGCTTGTCCTTGAATATCAATAAATCTATTTATATTGGAGTTCATTATTTGTATATTTTCACCAAAGGTTCGACTATTTATACGGAAAGCCCAAGTGAACAATATGGTATTTACGGTTTTATTTTACAGTATGACTTTCTTCCCAGATTTGAAAATAGATTATATCTTGAAACTTCTTATAATAAAGGTGATTTTTGTCCTTGTGATGATGATCCGTATAAATTGCCTGATTTATCTTATTTGGGAATAGGATTTGGATATGATTTTCCATTGTTTAAGCGAATTAGTTTTAGGATAGGATTTACTAATTATATAGTGATAGATGACATTAAGGACAAAAGCAATTTCACACAGTATGTTTTAGGATTTAATGTCAACCTTGGTAAAAATTCTTATAGAACCGATATAAGTTTTCTTGAAATATTCAATTAGATTTTGATGAAAGTAATTCCTTTTATATTAGTCATGATAATGGTTCTTCTGGTCTCTTCTTGCTTTACACCTGAACAGGCATTGGAGAAAAAATGGTATAAGACGGCAATTAGGCTTTCGGCAAAACAGATAAAGCAAGGGAAAGATGTAGAACGCAATAAAAGGATATTGCAAACTGCTGCCGATCACATTATTTATAATGAAATCAAAAGCAAAAAAGCATTGGTTAATTCTCCTAAAGTAAAAGATTGGATTAAGGTACAGGATAGTTATTACAGGGTTTTAGAAGATTTAGGGAAAGCAAATATTTTATCAAATGGCGCAATACTTACAGAATATGATGAGATGTGTTCTATTAAAAAAGAATTGGATTTTAAGATAGTGGAGTACTATTATCAAAGAGGTGAAAAAATGCTGAGAAAATTTTATACCGAAGGTCAAAAATCATTTGCCAGAAGTGCATATTATGAATTTGCTAAAGCACTAAAACACGGAGCCAAACTGTATTACAATAACATAGATGCTATGATGGAAGAAAGTCATAAAAACGGTACTGTTTACTATATTGGTGACACACATATAGTCGGTTCATCATTTTTTTTAAAACCCCTACCTCGCAATGCCGATTTTGAACCTGATTGTGATATTGACATTGATTTTGGCAGTCACAGTTTTAGCACTTCGACAACCAGCAGTTCAAGAGATTATACAGATGAAGTCATTGTAGGAAGAGAAGAGGTAAAAGACACTTCAGGTAATATATCTTATAAGAATATTTATGAGGAGATAAAAGCAACTGTTACTACAATAACGATAACAGTCACAGCTAGCACATGGACAAGTATAAATTCCAGAGATTTATCAGGCCAATGTACCGTTTCAAGTGAATCATTTCACACCTCCGTATCCGAAGATTGTGAAGAAATAGAGATAAGCGGTGACAGCAGAGCCGTTCCTGCGGGTATTACCGAAAAATCGTGTTCAAGATTTTCGATGGAAAGCAATCTTAGTAGTGATCTAGATAGAAAAGTTGATAGCAAATTGTATTGGAAGTTTTAGAATAATTACTTCAGATCTTTCAATAAATCCAGTAAATCAAATGCATCAGTATGGTACTTAGAATCTTTAGTTATTTTGTTTAAATATAATTTTGCTTTATCGTATTTTGATTTTTTAATTGCAGATATAGCTCCTATAAATAATATCCGGTCTGAGATAGTATTATTTTCCCTTAAATCATTATCAATATTATTGACAATAGTGCTATATTCCTTTTCGATATAATAATTGCTAAATTGATTTTCTTGGTAACTTAAGCTGGGGTTCGCAGAAAGATTATATTTATCTATTAATTTATTTATTTTAATATAATTCTCATTTACTCCTTTGGTCGAAATTGAATAATTATTGCTTATATATGTATTTTTTGTATAAAAGTGGTAACTAAATACTCCAATCAATATAAAAATAGATGCTGCTGAAACAATGGAATATACATGTTTGTGTAAATAGAAAATTGGGCTTTTGTCTTCCTTTTGGATATTTTCTTTAATAATTCCACGCCATTTATGTTCAAAGTCCAATTCATCTTTTTTCTCAAAAAAACCTTTCATCATTGAGCTAACTTCTCTTTCAGACATTTCGTTCTTAATAAATCTTTTTATCATTTCTATATCGTTTTTATATCGTTTTACTAATCAAATTCCTTGCTTTTTAATAATATCGCTCTAAGTCTATCAAGGCATCTTTCATTTCTTTTTCGTATTGCGCTTTCACTTTTACCCAATTTTTTCGCAATTTCATAAAATCCTAAGTCTTTTTCATATAGATTCTCCAAAACTTCCACACATTCTTTACTTAGCTTTTCATATGCATTTCTTAAAATCATTAGCTGATCTTGGTCATATATTTCTTTTGGTTCATTTATTATCGACTCGCCAATCAAAGTACTACTCAGATAAATATGATTTTTTGTTTTTCTTTTTATTCGAGCGTATTCCTGAAAAAGAATCTTATTAAATAGCGCATCTAATGCTCCATATTTTATTTTTCCGTCAATTAACCTTTTTCTAAATGTGAGTAAGGTTTCCATTGCAGCATCTTCTATATCTTCATTGTCGTTTTTGTATTTCAATTTAAGCTTTTTTATCCCACGCCTAACAACCCTTTTGAATGTAATTTCAAAAAGCTTTTCATCTCCATTTTGCAAGTCTTTAACTAATTTGTCAAAATCATCCTTAGGCAGCCCCAAATTCAAATTCATAATTGCATATTAATAATTCATAGTACGCAAATGTAGAATTTTATTACCACAAATCAAATTACTCTATTTTTATTTTTATCATTTAATTTCGTTTTTTTTAAGAAAGTTAGGTTTGTTGTTTAATATTGTACTAGAAAACAACAAACACTAACTTTAAGGAGTTGTTTCTTTTTATGAATAAGAAAATGTAAGTCCTTATAAATTGCAAGGCGCAATTGCTGGTGAATAAAATAATTTTGGTATCCCCCCCAAAAATTACATTATCAAAATTCCATTCATAAAAAAAGAGCCACTCTACAAGCTAAAGGAGAAATGTGTCGATTTTTGGACAGTTTAATCGCGGTATTTTTTGAATATATTATTTTGCAATCTGTATGCACTTGACGTAGAGGGTTAAATATTTTTAGTTTTTTTTGCACAAAAAAAAAATGAAAAAAAAGTGAAAAAAATTGTCCAAAAATCGGGGTTTTGCTCCTTATAGTAATTGAAGCGATTAACTTTATAAATTAAATATCTTATTATGAAAAATTCAACATTTATTTCTGTAATTCTATTTGTATTATTATTTTCTTTTAAACCTATTTTTTCTCAGAATATTTATAATCCGGAAAACCAGCAAAAGGAAACTGATGGATACTTGATATATTTTGAGTCTGATGTTCCACAAGCAAAAATAGACTCAATTATGGAAAGGTTTAATTCAAGTGAAATATGGATTACTACATATTCCAAAGTGAGATATTGGAAAGTTAATGATTTTCCATTTACTATCGATGATTCTGTGTCCATAGGAAATATTCAGGAACTTTTCGATACTTGGGTCAATGATAATGATGAGAAAGAGGAAAGTACTACTCATATTGGTAGTATTGAATACAATTATAAAATAAGAAAAGAAATTTCGGATATAGTATTGAGCGATGAAGACAATTACGAATCGGATCAATGTCCTGAATATTTTGATAATTACAATTTCGGAAACAGTCAAATTATCATTGATGTATTAGATACCGGTTTTGATTTTATCAACCAAGGAACAAACCCAATTTTTTCTAATATCAATGGGCAATACAATTTTGTACAAAATACTCAATTTGCGCAGGACGATAATGGGCACGGTACTCATATCAGTAGTATTATC
>Ga0256832_1000602_pt1 | contig 23580 bp, 24 predicted proteins | sample 134614metaG_FD_190534 | JGI IMG/M metagenome (GOLD analysis project Ga0256832, IMG submission 190534) | Hydrothermal vent microbial communities from Lau Basin, Pacific Ocean - 134-614 | ecosystem: Environmental > Aquatic > Marine > Hydrothermal vents | place: Pacific Ocean: Lau Basin | collected... | reverse complement strand
GGAAACCTAGTAGGTCTTTTTATTAGCAAAAAAACAAATTTACATAAAAAACAAACCAAATTTCAAACATTCAATTAATGTATAAGGTTAAATTATAATATTTATAAAATTTTCCTATGTATTATGAGTCAAATCCTTTCGAACTTTGTTAACTTTGTAACATTATAAATTCAAAAAAACTCAAAAAAATGGCAAACATAACATTAAAAGGCAATCCCATTCATACGATTGGCTCCTTACCGGATGTAGGCAATCAAGCACCTGATTTCAAATTAACCGCAACCGATTTAAGCGAAAAAACATTAGCCGATTTTAAAGGCAGCAGATTGGTTCTCAACATTTTCCCGAGTTTAGACACCCCGACCTGTGCGGCATCGGTCAGACGTTTTAACGAATTAGCGACCGGTATGAAAAACACCAAGGTTTTGGCTATTTCCAAAGATTTACCTTTTGCACACAGTCGTTTTTGCACCAGTGAAGGTATTGAAAATGTCATCAACCTGTCGGGTTTTAAATGCAGCGGATCTTTCGGTAAAGATTATGGTGTGGAAATTGTAGACGGTCCTTTGGCTGAATTGTATTCAAGAGCTGTCGTTATTATCGATGAAAACGGCAAAGTTGTTTACAATCAGCAAGTTCCGGAAATTGTAGATGAGCCTAATTACGATGATGTTTTAGCAGCACTAAAATAATTTTATCCATATTTAATTATCTTAAAAGTGTCGTTTTGAACGGCACTTTTTTAATTTGAACTCTATTAGTTCACATTTTTTTCCTATCTTTGTTTTAACGAAAAACATGTTTATGAAGCTTGAAAAATACATATCGGATTTATTGTATCGTTATGATTTAGTGATAGTTCCCGGATTTGGCGGTATTATCGGCAGAAAAAAACCGGCACGATTGGACCGCGACACTTTTATTTTTTCGCCGCCGCACAAAGACTTGTCCTTTAATGTGCAATTGCAACAAAATGACGGTCTGTTAGCCAACTATATCGCTGATGTTTCCGGTATGTCTTATGCTGAAAGTTTAAGAGCCATAGAAGCAACCATCCGAGAATGGCATCGTATTTTACGTGATGAAAAACGCTTAAAATTAGAACAAATAGGCATCTTTAATTTGGTAAGCGATGACAAAATTTTATTTTTACCGCTTACTACCAAAAACTATTTGGCGGAAGCATACGGATTGCCTGCTTTTGTCTATAAACCTTTAAATATTAATGTATCCAAAGCGCCTGAAAAACCGGAACAAGAACAAGTTACAATTTCCAAACCGAACAGCGACATAAGTGTTCAACCGGTTGTCAATACCCAATCGCGTAAAAAAATACCGGTTCAAAAGCAACGAAAGGATTATCAATTTTGGAAATATGCTGCTGTTTTTGTTGTAGGGCTTGGCTTATTTACAGCCGGTATCAGTTTTTTGCGACATAAAAATCAGATCCAAAACCAAAACTTTCAAAAAGCGACTTTTGTATTGAAACAAGATTTTCCGCCGGTTAAAATTAAAAGCCGTCCGGAAAATGATTTAAATACTAGTAAAGAAGAGAAATCCGCAATCAATACCGAAAAATATTTTATTATCAGCGGCGCTTTTCGCAATAAAACCAATGCCGAAAAGAAAGTCAAAGCGCTTCAACAAAATGGTTATCACGCCAAAATAATAGGACAAAACAAATACGGACTATGGATGGTGGCTTATCAAGGATTTACTTCTAATGACGATGCCCATCGTGCTTTGAAAACACTCAAAACCCGTGAACCGGGTGCTTGGGTATTTGCCAAAAATTAACTGAAGTTGAAAATTCTTTGGCGATTTCTGATTTTGCTTATTTTGATTGGCGCTTGGTATGTTGGGGATATTGACAAGCGTTACAATATTAATTTTCGGTGTCCTAATCCGGAAGATATAAGGATTTTTAACCAAGACACTACTTCTGATGCGCGTTTGCTTTACCAAACATATTTCGGACAAAAGCGCTTTCGTTTTCCACGCGATTCCGTTGCCGAAATGGCAGTTGTTAAAAACATTCCGTTTGTTAGCGGATTAACTAAACGCCAATTGTCATCAGCTTCACAAAAAGCCCTGATACAATTTTTAAATAATCCGGATAATTTTACTTGGGAGAACAATGTAATGTTATATTCTCAATCGGATTATATGGTCTATTGTTATGACAAAAGACAACAACTCATCGGTAAATTGTGGTTGTGTCGTGCTTGTGCTTCGCTCAAAACCAAACCCTTTACCCCTAATATAAAATTCGGACGACTAAAAAAAGACCTATTGCCGGTTTTGTTAAAAATATTACAAATTGAGCGCTAACCTTCACCATAAAGGCTATTTTATATTGAAACGGTTATTATTTCAATTTCGTTATGACTCTGCAAAAAAACCCATCACATATTTAAAACATATTGATTATCTTTGCCAAAAGATAGTAACTATATGACCAAAACCGAATTACGAAAACGCACGAGAGCCCGAGAATCCTCTAATGCTATTGAACGCTTATACATTACTATGCGACATTTGCTCAATCGTGGTTTTTACAAACCTTCCGGCGTGTCAGGCAATACCTTAAAACAAGCATTATTGACATTACGCCCCGAAATATACGGCGACATTGCCACCGAAAAATCCGAATTGAACGGCTTAAAATATGTTATGGATCGCCTTCCGGAAGGAATAGAAGAATGCCGGGTTATATATATGACCGATAATGAAGGCTATCGGCATTCGCAATTCAAACCGATAATTCCGCCCAAAAGAAGACGGCACTGCTACCGCATTGATAAAGATCAGATGAATATCGAGTTAACTCGCGGCAGGTCTGATGTTTATGATATTTTAACGCACCTGACTTTTTTGTTTATTGAGTCTCATAAAATTATTGATAAAGCCGTTGTAGATAAAGCCGGCACCCCGGGTAGAGAATGGAAAGCCATTGAAAAAGTGGTTTTAGAACAAAAAAAACTCAATAAAGCCGAAACCGAACGTATCATTGCTTACCTGTCAACATTGCTGGGGAGAACTTTTGAAGAAACCAGAGAAGCTTATGAGGCATTTAAAGAACCTCAGAACCCCAATCGGTTTTTTCAACTGATTTATTGGCTGGGAAAATTAGCAATGGAAGAAGCCTATTTGGGGCAAAAAAGAGAAATCAAATTCAGTCCGCGTCTTCGTGAGCGTTTAGGGCATCATATTTATGGTGAAATTTGGGCATCAAATATCAAAAAATTTTTGCAAGAACAACATTTATTGCAACGGCCTATCCATATCATCAGTTCCAATATGCACTCGGTTTTGAATGTTTTGTTTGCCCAAAAAGCACTCAAAACTAATAAAGATGAAATGACTTTGTATAAAGAATTAAGTTTAGACCAACATCAAAAAATACGTGATAAAGTAACCAAATTGGCGCAGAAAAACGGTATGGTTTATCTTAAAGACCTTTCCGGAGCTAATATAGATGTGCAGATTTTTGATACGGCCAAATTTAAAGATGCTGCGCTATCTGCTGCTTTTTATCAACAAAATGATACTAAAAAGCCGGTGCTTATCGTTATGGATTATGCCTTTGGCGAACAAGCTTTTGAAGTCATGGATGAACTTTTAAAACCTTATGAAGAAAATGGTAAAAAAGAACATCTCAACGTACAATCAATATCTATAATGGGAAAAGCCGGTATTTTAGTTGGCAATAAAGGCGATATAATGATCCCCAATGTTCATATGTTTGAAGGAACGGCAGATAATTATCCCATTGAAAACGAATTATCTGTTAAGGATTTTGCATCAGAGCAGGTTAAAGTATATAAAGGCACAATGGTAACCGTTTTAGGAACTTCCTTGCAAAATAAAGATATTTTGAGTTTTTTTAAAAATTCAACCTGGCAAGCCATTGGTTTGGAAATGGAAGGCGCTCATTATCAAAAAGCCATTCAATCGGCATCTAAAATAAGAGGCAATATTGATGCCGGCGTTAAGGTGCGATACGCCTATTATGCCTCGGATAATCCGTTGCAAACCGGCAGCACATTAGCCTCCGGTCCATTAGGCGTCAAAGGAGTTCAACCGACATATATCATCACTAAAAAAATATTAGAGCAAATTTTTAAAACCGATCAATCATGAATCAACAAACTCAACCCGAAGAAATTGATATCATCCAGTTTTTTACGGCAATAGGCAATTTGTTTAAAGGACTTTACCGGAGCACGATCAATTTTTTTAAAACGATTTTTTTTATCTTCATTGACATTTTACTCTATTTTAAAAAGAATTATATCGTTTTGGGCATAGGTCTTTTAGTAGGTTTCGGCTTGTCTTTTGTCGGCAATAAACACGAAGAACTTTATTACGGACAAGCTACTTTGCGAACCAATTATGATGCCCAATTGGATTTGCAAGAAAAAGTTGCGGCGCTCAATAGTTTTATTCAAAAAAAAGACTCGGTTAGTTTAGGAAAAATGTTGGATATAGCTTCCAACGAAGCGGCACATTTCAAGAGTTTTAAGTTAGATCCGATAATTAATGACGTGTTTTTAATAGAAGACTACGACGAATACTTAAAATCGAAAGATACTGTCGTCTATAAGTTTATTGAATACGAGGATTTTAAAAATAGTATCAAAATAAACAATCGTTTGAACCGTTATTGGAATTTAAAAATCACTGCCGATTCCCCCGAAGTATTTTCCGGCTTAAACCAAAAAATCAGTTCACTTTTAAACAATGACCTGTCCATTGCTAAAAGAAAGGAAAATTATTTATCTTTTTTAAATATTAAAAAACAAAAATTGTTAAAGTCGTTAAGTGATATTGATTCCATGCGTTCCATATTCAATCGTGTTTGGTTGGAAGCGGCACAAAAACAAAACGTACCGGCTACTAATATTGTTGTTGCCAACCAAAATGTGACCGGACCTGAATCAACTTACAATTTATTCCATGAAAGAAATACTGTTTTAAACATTTTAAAATCAACCATCGATAAGCTTAATAAATATGACAATGCCGTTATTATTTTAAACAGTTTTCCTCATCAGGGTATTCGTGAACATTCAATTCTGAGGAATAAACACATAAAATATCCGCTTTATGGATTTATATTGGTGCTTTTGCTTCTCTTACTCAGAGATTTTAATGCGTATTTAAACAAATATCAACAATTAAAAACCGGTAGTTCATAATGATATTGGAACCTACTTTTATCAGGGATTTGTATGTAATTGAGCCAAAAGTATTTAGAGATGGTAGAGGTTTTTTTTATGAATTTTTTAATCAAGCTGAATTTGAAAAAGTAACGCAAAAGAAAATTCGTTTTATCCAAGACAATTTGGCACAATCTAAAAAAGGGGTTTTACGCGGTTTACACTTTCAAAAGCCCCCTTATGCACAAGCCAAGTTAGTCAGTGTTCTCAGTGGAGCTGTTTTAGATGTCGTCGTAGATTTACGCCCCGAATCTAAGACTTTTAAACAATATTTTTCTGTCTATTTGAGTGCTGAGAACAAAAAACAATTGTTTATACCGCGTGGCTTTGCTCATGCCTATTTGAGTTTAGAAGAAGACACTTTATTTTGTTACAAAATAGATAACATTTACCATCCTGATAGTGAAGCCGGTATACGCTTTGACGATCCGGATTTGAATATTGATTGGCAATATGATTTATCGCAAATAATGTTATCTGAAAAAGATAAGAACTTACCTTACTTAAAAGATATATCCGATATCTTATGACAAACACAAAAATCAAAATTTTGGTAACCGGTGCCGAGAGTCAACTGGGCAAGTCTTTAAGAATGATGGCGCACTCAGATTACGAGGTGATTTTCAAAAGTAAATATACTTTGGATATCACCGACAAAAAGGCTGTTAAAAAACTTTTTAAAGAACAACAATTTGATTATTGTTTAAATTTTGCTGCTTATACCAATGTCAATCAAGCCGAAACAGATAAAAAAGCCTGTTTTGCGGTCAATGTCAAAGGGGTTGCTAATCTTGCAAAAGCTGCTAAGAAAAATGATGTAACATTGATACACATTTCTACCGATTATGTTTTTGACGGCAAAAAACGCAAACCTTATATGGAACATGATGACCCTAATCCTTTAAATGTTTATGGAAAATCAAAATTAATGGGAGAGGATATTATCAGGCAACATTTAAAAAAATATTTAATTGTCAGGACGTCTTGGTTATATTCTAAGTTTAACCGGAATTTTGTTAAAACCATTTTAGAGCTTTCAAAAACTCAAAAAAAACTAAAACTGGTTAACGATCAAACCGGCACGCCGACTTATGCGCCGGATTTAGTCAATTTTTTATTATTTATGATTCAGAAAATAGAACAAAATCCTCAAAAAAAATATTTTGGCACTTATCATTTTAGCAACAGAGGCAAAGCAACTTGGTTTGAATTCGGACAAAAAATTTTATCGTATGCCAATATCAACAAAAAGATAAAACCTATTGACAGTGCCCGTTTTGACAGTCGTGTTGTCCGACCTGAATATTCGGTATTATCTAAAAAGAAAATCAAGCGGTTATTTGATTATAAACCCCGTAAATGGGAAGAAGCTTTGAAAGATTTTTTTGTTTAAAAAATTAAGAACATTCAGTTGGTGCATTTTAGCTAATCATTTAAACCGAACAACCACCGCCTTCACAACTATCATAATCATCGATATCTAATTCCAATTTAGCAAAATTTATGACCGGAGTTTGTTGTTCGTCTTTAGCAATTTTCATTTTTGCCAATTCATTGCCTGAATTGTCGTTGATATTCATATAATACAATGTTTTTAAACCGTATTTATAGGCAATACCGTCGTGGCGGATTAAATCTTTGACCGGCACTTTGTTGTTTTGGTATTTGGATATATCGTAATATTGGTTGGTACTGATACTTTGGTCAATAAATTTTTGGAAAATAGCAATAAATTTCAAGTATTCTTCATTGTCAATATCCCAAGCCAAGGTGTAATTTTCTTCATACTGACCAAATCCGGGGACTAATTGTTTAAGTGCGCCGTATTTACTCATTTTGGCAATCAAAAGTTTACGCACCGGGTCAACACCCGGCGTAGAGTTAGAAACGACACTGCTACTGGCTGCCGGCGGAATGGCACTCAAAGCCGAGTTACGCAAACCGTATTTTTTAACCTCTTCGCGCAAGCTGTCCCAATCCATTTCCAAATCGTTATCCACTATTTCGTCAACGCCTTCGGCATAGGTGTCAATAGGCATAATGCCATCGGCATATTTGGTACGATCAAACAGTTTGCAAGCACCTTTTTCTTTGGCAAGCAAATTGGAGGCTTTGATTAAACCGTATTGGAAGCGTTCCATGTAACGGTGTATAACTTTCCTGCCTTCTTCCGTATCGTAACGCAAATTGTTTTTGGCCAAGAAATGAAATACATCGGACACCCCAATACCCAAACTGCGTCGGGCTTTGGTTGATTTTGCCGCTGCAATCACCGGATAATCTTGATAATCGATCAATTCGTCCAGAAAACGCACCAAAAGTTCGGTTAGTTTATCAAGTTCTTCTATGCTTTCAATTTTTCCAAGATTGATATTGCTCAAAATACACATGGCTATTTCACCATCTGGTTTATTGACATCGGTAATTGGTGCCGTAGGCAAAGTAATTTCTTGACACAAATTAGACATATAAATATGGTCTTTAAACGAGCTGTGTTCGTTAACGCGGTCGGCATTCAGTATGTAAATACGACCGGTTTCGTAGCGTTCTTTGAGCAAATCGAGATAGAATTGGCGGGCATTAATCCGTTTTTTTCTGATACGATCATTGGCTTCATACATTTCATACAGCATTTTAAATTTTTCGTAATCGCTGCCATAGAAAGCATCGTATAAATCTCGAACTTCTTCCGATGAGAACAGTGTAATGTCTTCATTTTTGCGGACACGCTCACGGAATAATTTATTGACGGCTACGGAATAATCCATACGGCGGACACGGTTTTCATCGTTACCCTTGTTGTTTTTTAGCTGGATAAAAGTTTCGATTTCCCAATGAAAAAACGGTAAAGTAGAAGTAGAACTACCACCACGAATAGCATTTTGTGTAAAACCTTTGGTGGTGGCTTCATACATTTTTAAAAATGGCACCAAACCGGTATGAATAACTTCGCCGTTACGAATATTGGCACCCAAGCCGCGGATACGCCCAAAGTTCAGTCCGATTCCGGCACGACTGGCAATATAATAACCGACAGCTGTGTTGGATTGTAAGATGGATTCAAGCGAGTCGCCGACATCAATCAAGCAACAAGAACTAAACTGCCGCAAAGGCGTCCGCACACCGGACATAATGGGGGTTGGTAAGCTTATTTTAAAGGTTGAAACCGCTTCATACAAATCTAAAACGTATTTTTTGCGTTTTTGTCCTTTGTAATTTTTAAACATAAACATAGCAATCAGCATAAAGGCTTCTTGCGGTGTTTCATACAATTCAAATGTATTGCGGTCTTGCAGTAGATATTTGTCAACCATTTGACGTAAACCGGCATAGGTAAACAAATTGTCGCGTTCGTGTTTGAGTTTTTTACCGAAATAAACCAACTCACTTTGGCTATATGCCTCTAAAATGGATTTATCATAAACGCCACGATAGACATTATTACGTACAAAAAATTCGAATGGAATGGGTTTGTCTTGTTTAAACACCTTTTTATACAAATCGCTCAGTAATAAACGGGCAGCAACATATTGATAATCAGGATTTTCTTCCGAAATCAAATCTGCAGCCGATTTAATCATGATTTTTTGTATCTCGGAAGTGGTTATGCCGTCGTAAAACTGAATTTTAGAATTGATTTCTATATCCGATACCGATACGTTTTGGTAGCCGTTACAAGCCCATTCGACCATATCGTGTATCATTTTCAAATCTAATGGCGCAGAAGTTCCGTCCCGTTTTATTACATGAATCGTGTGCATAAATTTTGAGTTGTTTTTAGGTTAATCACAAAGGGGGCATTTAGCCAAAAACAAAGTTAATTGAAAGCTTTGCAATTTTGAGGCAGTTAAAAAAAAGTTATTAACAATTTATTAAAAATATTAAATTATTGATAATTAGATTTTTAATTATTAAAATATTCGTAGTTATATGTTAAAATATTGAAAATGAATTTTTTACTTAAAAACCCCGTTTTTTAAGTAGGCGGGTAACAATAGGTAACAAAAATTACATTTATTTAAGGGTTTTTGAAACGTCAAATTATGACATTTGTTTTTAAAAAAATGTTTACTTTGAACGGGGGTTTTTAAACAAAAATTAATGTTGCCATGCTTCAAATTTGACAAATCGCCATTGTTCCGGGTGTTTATTTGCTTCCAAAGATTTTTCGATACTATCAGGCAGAGCCGGAAAAAAATCAATACCGGTTAGTTTTTCAATACTATCCACCGGTACGACAAAATTTTTCAGGTCTTGGTGTAAATTTTTATGCGGCACAAGAAACCCGATTAATCTTGGTTTTTTAACATTTTTATAATCTAATACAAGTTTATAAAAATAATCGGGGACGGCTACTTGTTCTCTCCCGATTCGTTCTAAGCCGGGTTGCAAGACGCCGCCGGTTACAACATAAAGTTTTCCATAGCATTTGACCCAATAGCGCACTTGTTTTTCTAAAACATTCCAAATACCACTGTTAAAATTATGGTCCATCGGGCTGACATTGGAGGTATAAAAAGTTTCGTCAAAAGCTTCTAATGAAAAGCGTCTGTCGGCAGCCGGTAACAAATGCCCTTTTTCGTAGCCGTTCGGATAATAATTTTTATAATGAGCCGAACGCGTTTTAACCAAAGGGTCACGTTCAAAACGCGGTCTATCAATATGCCGGCGACTTAATTGTCCGGGACTTAAACTATAAGCCACCCATTCAGCATTTTCATATTTTTCGTTATAAGATAAGGTATAATAATGATGTTTGACAACTTGCCCTGTTGTAGATGTCGGTAAATAATTAAAAGTATCTTTCTCATTAATGACCGGAAGATTTTTATTACCGGAATTGTAATCATTTTGACAAGACACAAATAATAAGGTTAAAAACAACAGATTGATTGAGAAGAACTTTTTCAATTTTATTTTTTTTTATAAAAATATAACTAAGAGTATAATAAAACGTATATAATTAAAAAAGGAATAGGCGTATTAAAAATAAGCATCAAAACAGTTAAAAATTTCATTTCATTAGATAACCATTCTTTCTTTTTCAAATGAGTCAAAAAAATAATCAAAATCAAATTTGATAACCAGAGTAATGGAAAAATATATACAAAACCTAAACCGGCACCGCCTTGGGCGGTTTCCATTTGGTATAAAAATAAAACATTTAAAAGGTTATAAACTAGTGCAATACTAAATAGCGGAACATTCATCTTTATTTTAGAAAAAGACATCAAGTGAATTTTTAAGGCTATTATCTAAAAAAATGCCCCAAAGAAAACGACACCATATTCCAACCCTCAACAAATGCATCAGGATGTTCAATAGCATCGGCTATGGCAAAAGCTATCAAATAGGCTATGGCTGTTTGTAAATACTTTTTTGATTTCATAAGTTGTTCTTTTTAAATTTATTTAATGAATAGCGCATCTGTAACGCCGTTGATAAAACCATTGATATCGTTTAAGACGGTATAGACAGCCAAAACTGCCAAAATAATAGCGACAAATGTTGATTTGTTTAAACAGATTTTATTTTTCATAATTAATCTTATTTGTGAATGAAAATTTATCGAACTTGATTTTTATAAGCATACATGCCATCCCTAAATCCTTCATAAAAATCTTTCCAATAAATGATCAGATATACCAAAAATAAAGTGAACAAGATAAAAACTATTTTTTTCTTTGAAACACTCATAATTTATTTTTTAGTTCAAAAATTATAATGTCCTGTTAAGCGCCACCGGTTAAACCTAAAATAAAATCATCCCAATTTCTTAAAATGACGAAAATTACCATAACTACTAAAACATAAAACCATTTGATAGTATTCATTTTGATAAAATTCATTTTTAATTGGCAAAAATTATTTTTAGACAAAGTTAATAAAAAAATAATTCTAACAAAATTTTTAATGTTAGTTAGAAAATATCATAGTTACGTTTTTTTATGCTGGCTTTGTTTAATTTTTTAAAACACTTTTGTTTCATCTGTATATTTTTAATAATTTTAGCCTCTTAAAACCGCTCTGTGAGTTTAGTTAAAAGATTTGCCAAAGATACCGCCATTTACGGCATTGCAGCCGTATTACCCAAGTTGATCAATGTATTGTTGGTCAGGTTGCACACCGGTATTTTAGATCCAAAGGCTTATTCTGACAATACACAATTTTACATTTATGCCACTTATTTTAATGTCTTACTGACGCTGGGCATGGAAACAGCATTTTTCCGGTTTTTTACCAAATACAAAGACAATTCTAAGGTGGCGCAAACGGCTTTTACAACGATATTGCTCAACAGTCTGTTCTTTTTAACGCTTTTTTTACTTTTTTCGGACGGCATATCCCGTTTTTTGGACATTCCAAAGACTTATTTTCAAATTTTAATCAGCATTTTGATTTTAGATACTTTGGTTGTGATACCTTATGCCTATTTGCGCGTGACCCATCAGCCGGTCAAATTTGCTTTTTACCGTTTGTTTAATATCACGGTTTATGCTGTTTTGAATGTGCTGTTTTTATGGTGGTTGCCCAAATTGATCACCGCCGGTAGTTTAAGTAAGGATATGGCAGATTTATATAATGAACATCCGAAAGTAATTTATATTTTTATTGCCAATCTTATCGCCAGCTTTTTGACTTTTATCTTGTTTTTGCCGGTTTTAAAACGTTTTAAACTTGGCATCGATAAAGCATTGCTAAAAAAGATGTTGGCTTATGGCATTCCTATTATGATTGCCGGTTTGGCTTACGCCACCAATGAAAATTTAGACAAACTCCTGCTCGGGCGATTGCTCGACAAGGAAACCATGGGTATATACGCGGCGGTTTACAAAATAGGCGTGTTAATGTCCTTGTATGTAACGGCATTTCGTTTGGGGGCTGAACCTTATTTTTTTAGTCAGCACAAAGCGAGCAATGCCAAAGAACAATATGCACATATTCTGCTTTGGTTCACCATTTTGGGGGCGGTTTTTATGGTCGCCGTGATGACCTTTTTAGACCTCATCGTGCATCTGTTAATCGGGCAAGCGGTTTACCTGAAAGCCCTAAATATTGTGCCGGTTATTTTGACGGCTTATCTGTTATTTGGCATTTACAACAATCTTTCGGTATGGTATAAACTAACCGACCGCACGCGCTATGCAATGCTATTGTCCATTATGGGTGCAATCATAACGATTGTTTTTAATATCGTCATGATTCCGAAAATCGGCTATATGGCCTCGGCGTGGGCTACCTTGGCAGCTTATGGCAGTATGAGTTTTTTATCTTTTTTCCTGGGACGACACTACTATCGTGTGCCGTATGAAAGTTGGAAAATAATTTTTTATGTATTGTCTTCCGCCTTGACAGGTTTTGTTATATTTAAATATTTTTACGACAATTATCCGGTTAAAATTCTTTTATTGTTGTTATACATTATATTAATAGTAATTTTGGAACGAAAAAATATTTTAAAACTAAAAAGAAGTTGACAACTAAGACCTGTTAGGTTTCTTAAACCTGATAGGTCTATAAATTAAACTAAGACGAATAGATTTGTGTATCAACAAAAGACCTAGCAGGTTAGAAAAACCTACTAGGATATAGAAGCCAAGACCTGTTAGGTTTCTTAAACCTGATAGGTCTGTAAATTAAACTAAGACGAAGATATCTATGTATTAATAAAAGACCTAGCTGGTTAGAAAAACCTACTAGGATATAGAAGCCAAGACCTGTTAGGTTTCTTAAACCTGATAGGTCTATAAATTAAGCTATGACGAAGATATCTATGTATCAATAAAAGACCTAGCAGGTTAGAAAAACCTACTAGGTCAGAAAAAATGAAAAAGCATGAAAAAAGTCGCCGTAATCATGGGAGGTTATTCTTCTGAATATGATATTTCTTTAAAAAGCGGGCAAACGGTTATAGACCATTTACCCAAAGACCGGTATGAAACTTTCGCCGTACATATTCGTCCTGACAATTGGGTGGTTGTAACGGATAAAGGCGAATATCCCATAGACAAAAATGATTTTTCGTTTCAACAAGACGGTCAAAACATCAAATTTGATGTCGTATTCAATGCCATACATGGTCATCCGGGTGAAGATGGCGCTATTTTAGCTTACTTTGAGATGCTCGGCATCCCGCATACGTCTGCCAGTTTTGACAAAATGGCGCTGGCTTTTAACAAAAAAAACACGCTGGCAGTTGTGCGAAGCTACGGCATACCAACGGCAAAATCGGTTTTTTTGCATCAACAAGACGCTATTGATTTAGACGAAGTGATAAACAAAATTGGCTTGCCGTGTTTTGTCAAGCCCAATCGTGCCGGGTCCAGCTATGGCATCAGCAAGGTTTATCATAAAAAAGACTTGTTGCCGGCTATTCAAAAAGCTTTTAAAGAAGATAAGGAAATCATCATTGAATCATTTCTGGAAGGTCGCGAATTATCTATCGGGGTGATTAAATACCAAGGAAAAATTAAAGTCTTGCCTATTACGGAAATTATCAGCGAAAACGATTTTTTTGACTACGAAGCCAAATATCTTGGCAAATCACAAGAAATTACCCCGGCAGATTTACAGGCAGATATTGCCGAACGGGCTAGACAAACCGCTGCCCGGGTTTACGAAATTTTAGATTTGAACGGTGTATCACGAGCCGAATATATTTTAGTCGAAGGTAAACCGCATTTTTTAGAAATCAATATGGTGCCGGGCTTAACGGCGGCGTCTATCTTTCCGCAGCAAGCTATGGCTGCCGGATTGAGTTTGTCCGAGCTTTTTGCCAATGCCGTGGAGATGGCACGCTAAACTGATTAAATCACAGCTTTATACCAAAAGGAATATATAGTTGTTTTTGGTATTAATTACCATAAATGTCAATATAATTGGTAAAGCGTCTGATTTTTTTCTCCGGTGTTTGGTCGTCAATGCTAAAATAGTCTTCCAATTCTTCTTTGCTAAAATCAAAGAAACTCATATAATAGTCTTCAAGCGTGTTAAAACCTTTGTATTCTAAAAAGCCTTCTAAGTATTTTTGGGCTTGTTTGGCACCGGTATGATTTTCAATATCTTTCAATATTTTATACAACTTTGAAATCTGGTATTTCATATCTTCAATCGTACCGTTTAGTTTCTTGGTCGGTAATGGTTTACGTCTGGTAATAAAGGCTTCGAAACTACCGTCGGGTTTGTAGGATGGTTTATAATGTGTAAAGGCCCAAAAATAATCATTGTTTTTGGTTTTGTGTTTTAATACGGCTATGCCTTCTTTATAATCCATAATGAAACTGCCAATTATATCATGAATTAAATCCGGCATGTCATCATGGCAAATGATTCTTGGAGGCTTAGTGACAAATTCTAATAAACTATAATCCAATAGATCCAAAATATAATCGTTGGCGTATTCTATTTGATTATTCAAGTTAATTTTAACAGTTGCCGTTTTTCTGATATCCAGAAATAGTTCTTTGTTCATAATGTAAGTATGTGTTGTTTGATATACAAAATTACTAAAAAACAACAAAATAGAAACAATAAAATTCACTATTGACAAAATATTATCATAAGTTTATGAATTTCACATAAAAAATTACAATAATTCAAAAAACTTGCCCGGCAATGAGGTGACAATATTATTAAGTTCCATTTGGAGTAAAATTTGTGCCAATTTAGAAACGGGCATTTTAAGCCTTAAAGACATTTCATCTAATGAAATTTTACCTTCAGTTTGCAATAAATCGAAGATAGCTTGTTCATCCTCATTTAAATCAACAAACAAATTAAGTTGGGGACTAGCAGGTTTAACTTTTTCTTCGGTCCATTGCAGCATATTAATGATATCTTCCGCTTCGGTAATCAGAGCTGCTTTGTTGTTCTTTATCAAATTGTTACAACCTTTGCTAAAGGTGTCGGAAGCGCGTCCCGGAACAGCAAAAACATCACGATTGTAGGAGTTGGCTATATCAGCCGTAACCAAAGCGCCGCCTTTTTCAGCAGATTCAATAATGATGACAGCCTCAGACATACCGGCAACAATACGGTTACGCTTTAAAAAATTGTTCCGATCTACCGGGTCGGTATGCCAAAATTCGGAAATTAAACCACCATTTTCCAACATTTGACGAGCTATTTTTTGATGAATTGCCGGATAAACCCGTTGAAAACCATGTCCCAAAACGCCTATGGTTGGCAAGTCGTATTTTAAAGCTTGCAAATGCGCCTCAACATCAACACCATAAGCCAATCCGCTAATAATCACAGGTTTATAATCTACTAAACCTTCTATGATTTCCGCAACCATTCGTTTGCCGTATGAGGTCATATTCCGGGTGCCGACTACACTAATCATCTTGCGATGATTCAAGTCGGCATTGCCTTGATAAAAAAACAAAATGGGACCATCCGGTGCATGTTGTAGCCTATATGGATAGTCGTCGTCAAAAATACTGACAACTTTCAATTGATTTTGTTCAATATATTTGATTTCTTCGGTTACACGTTGCCAATCATTAAAGTTTTTCAAACTGCGAATCATTACCGAACCGATATCTTGCACTTCAATCTCATTATGCTTTGCCGCTTCAAAAACAGCTTGTGCCGAACCAAAATGCCGCAACAATTTTTTGGCGGAAATATCGCCTATATTTTTGACCTTTTGTAAAGCTAAAAGATAAAAAAGCGTGTCGGAATTCATTTGCAAAAATTGTGTATTTTTAAAAAATTAAATATAAACATTTTTATCAAACTTGTTTGGTGGGATTTTTGCAAGAAAAAAATTTAAATTACCAAAGCCTATGAAACGAATTATCAGTAGCATATTTTTATTTATCACAATAAACCTTACGGCTCAAAACCCCTATTTTGAGATTAGCAAGCAAATGGAAATTTATAATGATGTGATTAAAAAGTTGGCGACCAATTATATTGACGACATCAATATTGGTGATATGATGCAAAAAAATACCAAGCGGATGCTTAACGGTTTGGACCGCTTTACAACCTTTTACGACGAACAAGGTATATTGAACCAAAAAATGCGTCAAGAAGGGCATTTTGGCGGTTTGGGAATCAATATCCGTTATAAAGACAGCTTGATTCTGATAACAGACATATTTAAAGATTCGCCGGCAGCCGAAAAACTCAAAATAGGTGATGCCATCATAGCAATTGAAGATAAAAAAATAGCTGATTTATCACCGAAAGTTGCCTCCAATCTTCTAAAAGGTGCCGCCGGAAGCGAAGTGAAGTTGTTAATCAAGCGAAACGGCCAAAATATGCCGGTAAAAGTAAAAAGAGCCGACATCAAACTCGATGCCGTTACAGGCACTTATTTAGACGGTGATATCGGTTATATCCGTTTTGTAAAATTTAACCAACTGGCGGCACGTCAAGTCAAAAAAGCTTTGTTGGACCTCAAAAACCAAGGTGCCAAAAAACTGATTATCGATGTACGTGGTAATCCCGGGGGGTTGCTCAACGAGGTCATCAAAATTGTCAATTTTTTCATACCGAAAGACAAGGTTGTCGTTACTACCAAAGGGCGTTTTGAGAAATATAATAAAACTTATATGACGCGCAATCCTTCTGTTGATGAAACTATTCCTATAGTCATTCTAGTTAATAACCGCTCTGCTTCTGCATCAGAGATATTATCGGGTAGTTTGCAAGATTATGACCGAGCCGTTATCATAGGCGATACTACTTACGGCAAAGGTTTGGTGCAACGCACATACAAACTTAAATACGGCACCTATATGAAGCAAACCATTTCAAAATATTATATTCCTTCGGGACGACTGATTCAGAAAATTGATTATTGGCATCGAGACAAAAACGGGAAACCGCTATTGATGCGTGACAATTTGCCCGAAAAAGATTATAAAACCTCTAATGGTAGAACAGTGCATAATTTGGGCGGTGTTGTGCCGGACATCGTAATGAAAACCAATGTTTCGGAATCATTGATCAAAGATTTAATCAATAAAGGTATTCTGTTTGACTTTGCTACTTGGTATTATTATACCCAACCCAAACCTGCGAATATTGAGGATTTTAAACTAACAAATAAAGATTTTGAAAATCTTGTCCAATTTATGAAAGACCGGAAATTATTTCCAAAAAGTGATGCCGAAAAAATGGTATTAAAAGCCCAAAAACAAGCCCTTAAAGAACATCAAGATGACAAGGTTGTCAAAGCTTATGAACAATTAAAAAACCAATATAAATTACAGAATATCAATTTATTAAGAAAATATAAAGATTATATCTTATCGGAATTATCCAAAGATTTAATCAACCGGTATTTTCAAAAAGAAGGTTTGATTCAATACAACGTCACACATGATCCGGTCATTTTAAAAGCCAAAGCTATTTTGAATGATGCCGGGCAGTACAATAAAATATTAGACAAATAATAAAAAATTTTTTAATATTCATCTTTAAACTATTAAAAAGTATGAAACTCAAAATTTTCTTAGTCAGTGTGTTATTGTTTTTGTCTTTTCAAATACAAGCTCAGAAAACTTCTAAAAAAATTGGTTTTTACGGCGGCTTTGGATTGAGTCTAGGTACAGGCTATACCTATTTTAGTTTGCAACCGGGTATTATTTACCATGCTTTTGAAAAATTTAAACTGGGCGCCGGCGTGCAATACACCTATCTCAAATCTAATAAATCGTATTATGGTGTAGATTATAAATACAATATTTACGGATTTAACACCATGGCGCTATTTTATCCTTATAAAGAATTAGAAGTCTCGGCGGAATTTGAAGATTTGTATGTTGACCAAAATTTTAATAATGTCAGTCATAAATTTTGGTCACCGGCATTGTTCGGTGGTTTGGGATACCGCTATGGTCCCGTAGTTGCCGGCTTTAAATTTAACTTTTTATTTGACCCCAAAACAAGTATTTACCAAGATGCTTTTATTCCGTTTATCCGCATTTATTTTTAAAAAGATGCAAAAGTTTTCCGGTATTTTATTATTTTTTATTTGTTATGCTGCGGCTGCCCAATATGATAATTTATTGATTTCTAACGATTCAACCAACTTTTCTCCAAAAACATTGGCGCTAGGAATAGACAATTGGGCTTTTGTTAAGGACAATGAATATTTTAATCTGATTGCCGATGGCTATACCTTATTGGGTAACCAAACAGAAGTGTCATTAAAATACCAAGCCCATCAAAATTACCGGTTAAAAGCGGGCTTTTACGCCTTAAAATATTTTGGAACCATTGGTTTTGAACAGCCGATACCTTTTGTCGGTTTGGAAATCAAAAAAGGCAACAACCGGTTTTACATAGGCAAGCTTTATACAGATGACCGGCACCAATTACCTGATGAGATTTATGCTTTTGAACGACTTTTGGACAAGCGGCGAATCGAACACGGTTTGCAACATCGCTTTAAAAACAAACATTGGCAAACCGATACTTGGTTGGAATGGGAACAGTTTATCTACAAAAACGATCATAGACGTGAACGGCTCAATTTTGGACAAACTACAATTTTCAGGCAAACATTTAAACATTGGCGATTATCTGTTCCGTTGCAAATTTACCTCCAACACCGTGGCGGACAAATTAATGTCAGAAGTAGTGGAAACAATTCGGTTAATAATGCAGTGGTTTTTGCCAACTCTGCCTTAGGATTATCTCTAGAAAACCTCCTCAATAACCGGACAAGTATAGGACTAAAATACCAATATCTGCGTTTGGATACCAACACTGATAATCCCGAAGAACTTCTTTTTACTTCGGGTTATGCGCACAAATGGCAAGTTTTTGTCAAATACCGGTATTGGCAAGCTTTTTTATCCTATTGGAAAGCCAACCAATTTGTAGCGCCAAAAGGCAATGATATGTTTCAATCGGTAAGCCGCCGGGTCGAAAAATTTTTGGATAATCACAATCAACCGGCAGATGTGTTTAAGTATCATGCCGAACCCAAAAGGCAACTATTATCTTTTTCGACAAGATACCAAAAAGAAGTTTTCCCCGATTTAGATTTAGCTTTCATAGTCGATGTATATTACCAACTGAACCGGTCAAGTATTCAAAGTATGTATTATAACTCCGAAGTTTATCACCGGTGGGATTATGCTTTGGGTTTATATCTGCGTTACCGTTTTGATTTTAATCTCAATAAGAAGTAAGTAAGTTAAATCTTTTGATATTTTTGAAATTAAACTAAAAAAAATTAAAATTCGAGACGAATCAGGTTCCATAAAAAAACCTGTCAAAAAAACTATTGACAGGTTTAAATAAAATTTTATTTCGACCGGTTTATTTTTTAAACTTTGCGTATTTTTTCTTAAACTTATCAATACGTCCGGCTGTATCAACGAGCTTCATTTTACCGGTATAGAACGGATGTGAAGTTCTTGAAATTTCTACTTTTACCAAAGGATACTCAACTCCATCTACTTCTATTGTATCTTTGGCTTCTGCGGTTGAACGAGTTAAATAAATTTCGCCGTTAGACATATCTTTAAATGCAACCATTCTATAATTTTCGGGGTGAATGCCTTTTTTCATTGTATTCTGTTTTAAATATCCATATTTCGAGTGTGCAAATTTATAAACTTTTTTTTAAATAGCAAGCCTATCTTATTGATTTTTTTCATCTAAACTTCGAAACATCCTTTTTTATAGATAAAAAGAAGCCACCCTTACGAGCAGCTTCTTTAAAAACTAAAATTGTATCTTAAATTTATTTTTTAATAATTTGATAAGAACCGACAGTTTGGTCAGTCGTTATTTTAAGAATATAATTTCCGGCAGCTAAATCACTCAAATCCAATTGTGCATTTAAGCCGTCATTTGCAAAGGTTTTAACAACTTGTCCGGTTAAATTTACAATAGCAATATTTTGGATACTTTCATCAGCATTGACTAAAATCATACCATTAGTAGGGTTCGGGTAAACTTTAAGTCCGGCTATATGATTTTCAGAAATAGAGACCGTGGTGCCTTTAATCGCACAGATGGTATATTCATCTGAACCGGGGGTTCCTATGGCAGTAGCTGCACCGGTTACTTTGTCAAATATATACAGTCCACCGGTACTGTTACCTACTTCATATAAAGTTCCATATAAATTTCCTGTAGTTGGGTCAGCTCCTATGTCTTGAGCATAACTTAAATCCAGTCCAACAGGTCCTATGCCGGTAGCTACACCGGTAGTTGGGTCAATACTATATAATTGATCATCAACAATATCAACACCGTATAAATTACCATTGTTGTCTACATCCATACCAATCATTAAACCGGCATTGTTCATCGCACCAACAATAGTCGTATTTAATGTCATATCAAAAGTTAACAAAACAGTACCGTTAGTTAAGTAACCCACTTGTAAGGCATTGTCATAAGCAATAGCTGAAATACTGGCTGTACCAATATCCCCATGGAAAAAGCCGACTCTATGTGCGGCGCCCGAACCATCAATTAAGTAAACTGCATTGGTGCCATATTCAACGGCAACTAAAACATCGTTAATAAAAGTGCCTGATGTAAAGAAATCAGAAGATACTAATGCGCCTTGTGCTGTTGCTGCACCGGAGTTAATATCAAAGGTAACCAAGTTGCCGTTATCACCGCTCATATCTCCATCAAAAGCAACATAACTATACACCGTATCCATATTGTAAGTGCTGGGGTAGTCAATAATATAGAGTTGCGTTGTGTAAGTATCATTTGTAGTATCTTGATCACCGGTTAAGGCTACCATAACTTCCAAAGTATAGGTGCCGGCGGGTAAAGATGGTTGTGTAGTGCTGGTAACTACATAAGTATTACCACTTGCCAAAGCCGCACCTGTAATGTTAACTGTTTCTGTAAACACATTAGCATTTGAAGTATCTTTAATGTTAAAAGTAACATCAAATGCGTTTTGGGTGTTTGAGCCATTATTATAAACATAGCCGGTTAAATTAAAAGGCATATTAGGCAAAAAGGTTTCGGGAAGTGCGTCTGTTACTGCCAAATCATCATTGCTAGGTTCAAATACCATAACATTATCAACTGCCCAATACCAATCGTAATTTGCATCATAATAATGAAACCGGACTTGGAAGTTGGCATTTTTATAAGCCGTTACATCAATCAGTTGGTGGTCAGGATTACCCCAAGCACCAACATCAGCGTTAGTAGAATATACATTAACCCATTGAGTACCATCATAAACATCAACATCTCCAATTTCATTATTGGCATTGCCTCCATAACTATTAAAATAATGGTCAAAAGATACAAATACACTATTAAGAGCGGAAACATCCATGGATGGAGAAACCAATTCCGTATCTAAATCAACACTTCCATATCCGTCACTATCTACCATGGCAAAAGGAGTGCCATCAAGTGTTTGTCCGTTATAATCAGCAACAAAAGTCCAGCCGCCATTTCCGGTATTATCTACAACGTTCCAACCTGTAGGCAAAGCCGCACTATCGAAGTTCTCACTCAATACAACTGTCGCATTAGGACTGCGTAAGTGGTCAAAATGGTGTTGTACGGGTCTTACGGTTTGTAAATAATGGCGTTCTTGTTCTTTGGTCATCATGCGGTTTTGAGCATTTAAGCTCAAAAAACCAATCATGAACATCAATAAAAAGGTAATTTTTTTCATACTTAGTTAGTTTTTAATATTAATGCCCCCAAGATAATAAGAAATAAATTATTTTTTATCCTTTGAAAGGAAAAAATAATAAAAATTAAAAAATTGATAATTATTAGGGCGGTTTATTGTGTTATATATAATCGTGAATTATTTCGTATGTTAACTTTGAGAATAAATATTTTTCTAAATTATCGGAGATTTTATCTGGATATAAAACATGCACATTGGCACCGGCATCAAGCGTAAAGCAAACGGGTAGGTTTAAAGTTTGTCTTAAATGCCGTATTAATTGTATCACTTTCAAGGTGCCCGGTTGTATTAAAATGTAGTTAGGGTCGGAAGTCATCATCAAAGCATGTAAACTGAGCGCTTCGGCTTCGGTTAGTTTGATAAAATTATCCAAATCACCTGATTTCAAATATTGGGTCATTTGTAAAGCGTGTAAAAATGCTTGTTGCTTGCGTATGGCTTTAAAAGGGTGCTTTGCCATCAAATTGTGTCCGGCGGTACTTGATACCTTTTTCTGTCCTTTTTCTACCAAAATGATACTGTCTCTAAAATTTTTAAATACAGGATGTAATTCAAAATCAGGTGCTACTGCATATAAATCGGAAGTGTCCGGTATGCCGGGATGTTTGCCCCAAATCATAACCGGATGTGCAATGCTGCGAGAAGCGCTACCGGAACCGAGACGAGCTAAAAAGGAGGCTTTTTTCTTGTAATAATTGTCATCTTTATGAGACGGAAATAATTGTTTTTCCAAATCCACAATCATTTTTGCCAAAGCCGCAAAAGCACTGGCTGATGAAGCAATACCACTGGAATGCGGAAAGGTATTTTGACTATAAATCTGCCAATGAAATGCGGTTATAAACGGCGCATAAACTTTTATCTTTTCAAAAAAACCGGCTATTTTCGGTTCAAAATCGGGTCGAGGTTTTTGGTCTAAAAAAAATTGAAATTCAACTGTTTTAGACGGCAATTTTAAAAGAGATAAATGCGCAGTAGTGTTGGTTCGACTTTGATTTAAAGTAAAACTAACCGAAGGATTCATAGGTAATTGCATACCATGCTTGCCCCAATATTTAACCAAGGCGATATTAGATGGTGCCGATGCTGATAAATCTATTTTGTCCGGATACGAAATATCTCGGTAAGTATTGATAAAATCTTGTTCTTTCAATTTCATATTTATTTAAAAAAAATCAAAGTTCTGAAACCGGTTTGATATCTTTGATTCGCAACTGTAAACTGACTTTATTGTTCCAATGATTTTCTTCCAAAGTATAAACTACTGCCAAAGGAACTCCTGATTTAACCAAACCGGCTTTGTCCGCCATATTAAACCCGATACCGCTCATCATTAAGCCCGATTTTAGTTCCCGTAACGACACTTTTAGATGATTTTGTTCTTTGCCGACCGTCCGGCTGTAACCGGTATCATTTACGCCTCGAGTGACAAAAACCGGATTCATGTTTCCGGGTCCGAAAGGCGCCATTTGCTTCAGTATATTGTGAAATTTACGAGTGATTTCTTTAAATGACAAATCGGTATCAATACGAATTTCGGGAACCATAGAGGCTTCGGTTATGGTGTTTTTAACGACTTCTTCAAATTTGGCTTTAAAATTATCAAACTCTTCGGGTGCAATTGTCAATCCGGCTGCATATTTATGCCCGCCAAATTGGATAATATGTTCACTACAAGCTTGTAAAGCATCATAAACATTA
>Ga0256832_1000601_pt1 | contig 23644 bp, 19 predicted proteins | sample 134614metaG_FD_190534 | JGI IMG/M metagenome (GOLD analysis project Ga0256832, IMG submission 190534) | Hydrothermal vent microbial communities from Lau Basin, Pacific Ocean - 134-614 | ecosystem: Environmental > Aquatic > Marine > Hydrothermal vents | place: Pacific Ocean: Lau Basin | collected... | reverse complement strand
CATAAACAAACGTTCTTCGTGTTTGCTATTATTCACATTGAGAGTCACTTGTGTCATTTTTTATTTCCTCCTGTTTAAGGGTTAAAATATGAGGATAGACCTTTTTGTGACTCTCATGGTATCTACACATTAGGTAAATCACAGGGTTAAGCCACCACCTTACATTTGTATACGCTATTCAAACTCAATAACAAGGTCTCCCTGTTCCAGTATTTCACCTACTTCCAGATGAATTTTCTTGATTGTTCCTGCAAACGGCGCGGTGATGGTTGATTCCATTTTCATCGCTTCAATGACAAATAACGGCGTGTCCTTGTCCACCTTTTGACCTGTTTCAACCATAATCGCAGAGAGCTTTCCTAAAATGGGGGTTCCAACTTCCTTGTCTGAATCTGCCTTGCGGTTGACTTTTTTGGTTGAGACAATGCTGTCATCCCTGATTGTAATACTCCGCGTTTGTCCATTCAGATCAAAAGTTACGGTGCGAATACCGCCTTCATCGGGATGCGAGGCATACAACAAACGAATAATAATGACCTTGCCCTGACCCAGTTCGACGGTGACTTCTTCGCGCTGTTTCAAGCCAAAGAAGAAGGCACAGGTCGGCAGTACCGAGACATCGCCATATTCCTGATGATGATTGTAAAAGTCTTCAAAAACCTGCGGATACATCATATAGGAGAGAAAATCGAGCATCGTTACATCGCTGTCAAACTTCTCCTGAAATGCGGCAAATTCCCTGTCAAAATCAACCGGATCAAGGTGTGCATTGGGGCGGTCTGTAAACGGCTTTTCATTTTTTAGTACCAGCTTGCTTAATTCAGGCGGAAAGCCACCTGCGGTTTGCCCCAGATTGCCTTTAAACAGATCATGCACGGATTCAGGGAATGCCAGTGTATCACCCTGCTGCATCACATCTTCTTCAGTAAGTCCGTTTGAGGTCATAAAGATCGCCATGTCGCCAACCACTTTTGACGAGGGCGTTACCTTGACAATATCGCCAAACATTTTATTGACGATAGCGTAGTTTTCCTTGACCTCTTCAAATTTGTGTTCCAGACCCAGTGCAATCGCCTGTGGACGCAGGTTAGAATATTGCCCGCCGGGGATTTCATGCTTGTAAATCTCGGCTGTACCTGCCTTTAGCCCTGATTCAAACGGGTAATACACTTCGCGCTTGTCTTCCCAGTAGTTGGCGTATTGATTGAGCGAATCCAGATCAAATTTTTGCTCACGCGGCTGCCCCTGCATGACCGCAATCAGCGAGTTTAAATTCGGCTGCGAGGTAAGCCCCGACATTGAGCTTAAACAGGCATCGACAATATCCACATCCTTTTCAATTGCCTTGAGCAGGGTTGCAGACTGCATTGAAGAGGTGTCGTGTGTGTGCAAATGAATCGGCAAATCAACCGCTTCTTTTAATGCGGGGATCAGCATTTCAGCCGCATACGGCTTGAGCAAACCCGCCATATCTTTAAGTGCCAGCGTGTGCGCGCCTGCATCTTCGAGTTGCTTTGCCAGATCAAGATAGTATTGCAGGTTAAACTTGTTGCTTTTGTCGGTATTCAACACGTCGCCCGTATAGCAAATGGTTGCCTCTGCCAAACCGCCAGTTTGCTCACGCACCACTTGAATCGATTTACGCATTCCCTCAATCCAGTTGAGCGAATCAAAAATACGGAAAACATCAATGCCGTTTTCCCAGGATTCAATAATGAATTTTTCAATCAGGTTATCAGGATACGCCTTGTAACCAACGGCATTCGAGCCACGAAAAAGCATCTGGAAGAGGATATTGGGGATTGCTTCACGCAGCAGTTTTAAACGCTGCCACGGGCATTCATGCAAAAAGCGCATGGCAACATCAAAGGTGGCACCACCCCACATTTCGAGTGAGAACAGTTGCGGATGATTTTTGGCAAAACCCTCGGCAATTTTGAGCATGTCTTTGGTGCGCACACGGGTTGCCAGCAAGGATTGATGGGCATCACGCAGGGTGGTATCGGTATAAAGGATGTGATCCTGATCTTTAATCCACTGCACAAATTTGTCTGCACCGAGTTTATCCAGCAGGTTTTTGGTACCGTCGGGATATGCCCCCAATTTGTCATACGGCGGAATCACCGGCATTCTGAAATGGCGATCCGGGTCAACTTTTTTTACATCGGGGTTGCCATTGACGATGACCTTGGCAAGGTAGCGTAGCGTTTTTGTGCCGCGATCCTGATGCGCCGAAACATCGTAAAGCTCAGGGTGATGCTCCAGAAAGGTGACTTTAGCTTCGCCCGCACGAAAGGTCGGGTGCTCAAGTACATTCAGCAAAAAGTTGATATTGGTTTTAACACCACGGATTCTGAACTCGCGCAAAGCTCGATGAGCGCGTGAAATGGCGCCATCAAGCGTGCGCCCTGACGCTGATATTTTAACCAGCATGGAATCGTAAAACGGCGAGACTTTTGTGCCAACATAGGCCGCCCCCGCATCCAGACGAATGCCAAAACCCGCCGCACTACGATAGGCGATAATCGTACCAAAATCGGGCTGGAAGTTTTGCGTTGGGTCTTCGGTGGTAATGCGACATTGCACTGCAAAGCCGTGAATATTGACCTGTTGCTGCGACTGAATATTGATTTCAGGGTCTGACAGCTTGCAACCATTGGCAATGTGAATCTGGCTACGCACAATATCAATGCCGGTGATTTCTTCGGTGATGGTATGCTCAACCTGTATGCGCGGGTTGACTTCAATAAAATAAATTTCCTCGTTATTATCGACATCCACCAGAAACTCAACCGTTCCGGCATTGCTGTAATTGACGTGTTTGGTGATTTTTAAGGCGTATTCATACAGTTTGTCGCGGGTTTCCTGCTTTAGGGTCGCACTCGGTGCAATTTCGATCACCTTTTGAAAACGCCGTTGCACCGAGCAATCACGCTCATACAGATGCACCAGGTTGCCATAATTATCACCCAGAATTTGCACTTCGATATGCTTGGGTGAATCCAGATATTTCTCTAAAAATACGGTGTCATCAGCAAATGATTTGGCGGCTTCACTACGCGCATCGGTATAGGCTGTTGCCAGTTCATCCATTGAATGAATAATGCGCATACCGCGCCCGCCACCGCCGGAGGCTGCCTTGATCATCATTGGGAAGCCAATTTTTTGTGCTTCTTTCTCGGCAATTTCGAGCGTATCCAGTGGCTCTTTGCTGTCCGGAATTACCGGGATTCCGGCATCAATGGCATTTTGCTTTGCCTGTACCTTGTCGCCTAGCTGCTCCATTACCTCAGGCGCAGGACCAATAAAGATAATGCCTTCTTCACGGCAACGACGTGCAAATTCAACATTTTCAGAAAGAAAGCCATAACCCGGGTGGATCGCATCCACGTCATGCAGTTTGGCAGTTTCGATCAAGCCTTCAATATCCAGATAGGGTTTTAAAGGCTCGTCATCTTCGCCGATTTGATACGCCTCATCCGCCTTGTAGCGATGTGGCGAAAAACGGTCTTCGTGGGTGTAGACCGAAACAGTCGTCAGCTTTAGTTCAGAAGCCGCCCGCAAAATACGGATTGCTATTTCACCACGGTTGGCAACCAGTATTTTCTTAATTTTTTTAGACATTGTTGGTGGTATCACATTAGAAAAAAGACCTTGATTCTACTCATATCAAAAGCGTAGGAAAGAATATAGTATTGTAAAAATGAATAGATTAAATCATTATCATTAAAAACACTAAGAAGAGTATAGCCGATAAAGGATGAAGCTGGCTTAAATTTGAGCTTTTATGCCATAAAAACAAAAATCATCGTGTATTAAAATATTCAGTGCTTGAAATAAATACGGCAATGCCGTAGCATTCGGGTATGGTCTTTATCGAAACATCAATATTTACAAAGCTCCTTTCAAAATACATGAAAGACGAAGAGTATCGTTTATTCCAGCTTTATCTTATGAATAACCCAGAAAAAGGTAATATTATAAAAGGTACTGGTGGTGTAAGAAAAATACGATGGGCTATAAATAATAAAGGCAAGAGCGGTGGCATTCGGATAATATATTACTGGAAAGATAAAGCGAGTGAAATATGGTTACTTACGCTCTATGCAAAAAATGAACAAGATTCGATACCTGCTCATATTCTCAAACAAATAGCACAGGAGATTCAAGATGACTGATCGTAATATAGGCATGGAGATCCTCGAAGGGATAAAAGAAATAAAAAAACATAAAAAAGGTGAGTTGCAGCTAAAAACTACGACTTTATCTGACCCATCGCCTGCACAAATAATTCGTAAAAAATTAGAACTTTCCCAGGCATCATTTGCTGCTTTAATGGGTGTTAGTATTCGTACTATTCAAGATTGGGAGCAAGGGCGAAGATCGCCAAAAGGTCCTGCTAAATCTTTGTTAAGAGTAGCAGAACAACATCCTGAGGTGTTTGCAGATATTCGTTAAAAGTGCTCTTTTATACTTTAAAACTGCGCGCTTTAGCTCTGCTCTTCACAAAAACGATGCACTTTAATTGTGAAATTCTTAGCCGCAAAGAATATGCAAAATTGCAAAAGCAAACTAAAGCATAAGCACTTTAAATTTCAAGGTAGAAAAATACAAAGCGCCCGTCTTCAATATCTACTCTCAGGGAGGCATTGCGGTAAAGCGCGTAATCAACATAGCCGGGAATCGGGCTGTTTTCGTGGCAGTCGCTGGCATTGCGGGGTGATTCGTAGTCTTTATCTCTGTCATAGAAGGATAGCAGCATAAAATCTTGCAGTTCTTTGGCAGCAACTTCATCGGCTAACTGCTGGGCTTCTGCAAAATCTTTTACCTTTGTTTCTGGTGTCAGACTGACCTGTTTTAGCTTGCTGTAATCGGGTTCTGCCGGAATATTACAGACGGATGGTTTTTTTTCGGACATGGTGTTTTCTCTGTGCATCAGGGATGCCACAATAAAAATATGTAAAAAAAGGGGGGGATGGGTATGTGTCCTGCAAGCACCGCTATGCTTCTGCTTCTTCAGGATACATTTTCGCCACCGGACCGCAAATCAGTTCATCCGGCATATAGACCACCGAGGTATCTTTATTGTCATAATCCAGATTGTGCAGGAAGTGCCGCATACAGGCGAGACGAGCGCGTTTCTTGTCATCGGACTTGATTACAACCCAGGGTGCATCCGCAGTGTCGGTATTAAAGAACATTGACTCACGCGCGGCGGTGTAGTCATCCCATTTGTCCAGCGATTCAACATCAACCGGACTGAGTTTCCACTGCTTTACCAGATCGTGCTTGCGCGAGTGGAAACGGCGCAGCTGCTCCTGACGTGTTACCGAGAACCAGTATTTAAACAGGATGGTTTCTGAATTTACCAGCATTCTTTCAAAAACAGGTGCCTGACGCATAAATTCCAGGTGTTGGTGTTTGGTACAGAAGCCCATAACAATTTCAACTCCGGCGCGGTTGTACCAGGAGCGGTCAAACAGAATCATTTCGCCTTTGGTTGGCAAATGTTGGACATAGCGTTGAAAATACCATTCGCCCAGCTCGCGTTCGGTGGGTTTTTCCAGGGCGACAACGCGCGCGATACGCGGGTTCAGGTGTTCGGTAAAGCGTTTGATGGTACCACCCTTGCCGGCGGCATCACGCCCCTCGTAAATGGTGACGATTTTCTTGTTTTTGTCTTTTAGCCATTTCTGCACTTTGAGCAGTTCGATTTGCAGCAGTCTTTTTTCCTTTTCGTATTCTTTTACGTTCATTTTTATCGGATACGGATAATCACCCGCCGCATAACTAATTTTCAGCAGGTCTTTTGCCTTGGTAAACGTTTTGGAGTTCATGACCTTGTCGGAATCAGTCAGGTCTATCAGTAATTTCTTGGCTTCAGCTTCTGATAATGGTTTCTCTGCGGGTGTTTCAGGTGTAGCCTTTTTTGCTGCTGTTTTGCTAACTGCCATATTTTTCTCCTTTCTTTTTATGGTATGTTTTAATCTCATCCTTTATAGCATAAATAGCACACCAAAGTTTAGTTTACTATCTTGTGGCAACACTAAGTTGTATGATTCAGCACAATAATTACGAAGTTATCAGCAGAAGTTATCAGCCATGGCAGAACGAATACAAAAAATACTCTCAAGAGCCGGTTACGGTTCGCGTCGTGAAATAGAGCGCTGGGTCGCAGCGGGCGATATTCTGGTGAATGGCGTTGTGGCAACAACCGGACAGGCGATTGATGAGAATGACAAGGTGGTGTTACGCGGACAGGTTCTGAAACTGGCATCAAAACTGCAAGCCAGACCACAGGTCTTGTTGTATCACAAAAAAGCAGGTGAGATTTGCTCGCGGCATGACCCTGAAAACCGACCTACTGTATTCGATAATCTGCCGCAATTAAATAGTGGTCGCTGGATTCAGGTAGGACGACTGGATATTAATACCGATGGTTTGCTGCTTTTTACCACCGATGGTGAACTGGCAAATCGTCTCATGCACCCCTCCTATGAAATTGAGCGTGAATATGCGGCGCGTATTCTTGGCAATGTTACTGATGAAATTCTGCAGAATCTGCAACACGGCGTAATGCTGGAAGATGGCATGGCAAAATTCACCCGCATCAGGTTTGAGGGCGGCGAGGGCGCAAACAAATGGTACCATGTGGTACTCAATGAAGGGCGCAACCGCGAGGTACGCCGCCTGTGGGAATCACAGGGTCTTGTTGTCAGTCGGTTACGGCGTATTCGTTATGCCAATGTTGAGCTAAAACGCAGTTTGCGCGCTGGCAACTATGAAGAGATGGAGATACGCGCGATGCGCAAGCTTTATGAAACTGTAAATATGGAGCTTGAAGAAGAAAACTTCCTGTCAAAACAGGAATACGCCAACCGCAGGGAGCGCAATAAAAAATTCAAATACGGCCACAAGGCGCTAAAGCGCGGCAAACGACGTTAGTGGGCCACCTGGCTCTGTTTTCAGGTAGTTGACTGTAAAATTCTTGCTGCAACATCACTATCTTCAGGCGAACTGTCTTTTATAAAAGCATCAACATTACTGAGTGTACTCTGTGGTACCGATATTGAATCCTCACTGTAATACTCCTGTCTGAAAGAAGTAAATTCAAAATCATTCATTAAGCGGTGAAGCTTTTTTTCGACCGAGTTTCTGCCAACAAACTGTGTTAGTCTCCATTTCGCAGGGATTTTCCCATAGGTTTTCTGAACAAATTCAAGTTCACTACAATCAATTTCGTAAGGGTGCATATAAAAAACAGCACGTCTTTTATCCAGATTTTTTGTTAACATTTTTGTCATGGCGTAGGGCGAAAGCCTGAAATATCCACCGCCGAAAAATGGTAGCTTGTATTTGCCAATTTTAACGTAGCTCAAATAATGTTCGTTAAGTGAATACTTGTTAAATATCTTAAGTGAATATTCTTTTTCTATGCCGTATTTAATCACTTTCATCGGGAAGAGTGAGGAATCATACTTCAGCCCGTTGGCAGCAAGTGCTTCGCAGTACCATTCAAACAGGTATTCTCTAATGGAAAAGTTTGGCGCACGAAAACCGATTACTTTTTCTCCCGAGGCATCTTCAAGCAGCCCAACCGATGTATCTATGTCTTCCCTTACCTGTTTGGGAGTGAGATTATATATGGATTGATGAGCATAACCATGAGAGGCGACCTCATGCCCCGCATCAGAAATGCTACGAATCAGTTGCGGGAATTTTCTTGCTACATTTCCAAGTACAAAAAAAGTGGCTTTATGATTATGTTCTTCCAGAATATCTAATAAAATCAGAGTGTTATCATATACACGTCTGGTTACAGGGTTGCTTCTGTTAAGTACTGACTGGCTCCAGTCTTCTACATCTATGGAAAAAATCATTGTTATCACCTAATTTTTATTAATTATGCCTAAAAACCTGTCTGGAAACAGTGAACCTACTGTAGAAAACTGAATTTGGCCGGATTTTTTCTCAATTTTCGTTACTATGGAAATAATATTCACCTCAAATTGACAAAAAAACCAGCTCAAATCAGCCCTCCCTCGCTACGTCTATATTTCCACCTGGGTTCTAACTCTACCAGTAAAACCTGCAATACAGATTATCTATCCTGAACTAAGGTTGTATTTTGTCGATAAGGTGTTGAGTCAATAGATATTGGTATAGCCCAAATCATGATTTAGGTGCTTAATTAGCAGCAAAATTAGTAGCAAAAGCTACTTTTGTTTTTATATTACATACTGTATTCTTCGCAACGTGTAAAAAATGTCGGGATGTAGCGCAGTCTGGTAGCGCACCACACTGGGGGTGTGGTGGTCGTCAGTTCGAATCTGGCCATCCCGACCATCTTCTATCCTTCCATACATACAGGTTTTGATACAGATGCTTTGCGGCGCGCCAGTGCTTCAATCCATAGAGTCAATTCTGAAAATATCGATGCAGATAGCTAAACCTGAAATTCGTATCATTATCCCCCAGCTCTTTCAGCCTTTGCTGCTTTGGCAAAAGGATTTTCGCTTTACTCCAGTGGCAGCAAATTTGTCTCGCCTGCTGCAAAATTTTGAACTTGTATCGTCACATGGCAAAACAGGTATTTATGCCAGTTTGTTTGCCTGTGCGGCTTATGCTGAGCGGCAGGAGCTAGCGATTGCCTATTATCGTTTCCTTGCTAATACAAAATATATAAAAAAGGGGGGGGATGGGTATCTTGATAAAACACATCAGGAGAGCTTGCAAAAGACAGCGCAGAAGCTTAAACAAAAGCATATTTTGTGTGCTGACCCAGTGCATCTTGAAGTAGGCTTAAACGACATGACGCTGACCCGACAAATTGATGATCTGCAAGCAGATGAGGTCAATGAATGTATTGATGCCCTGAACAGGCACTTTCAGCAGGATGGTCTTGAGTTCCTGCCTGCTTCCCGTTGCCAGTGGTATTTATTATCTGATACAGAGCTTGTATCTCAAAGTACGCCGCTAACCGAGGTGTTAAATAAAAATATTGCTCATTTTTTGCCAGCTTCTAATCACGCCAACTGGAAAATGATTCAAAACGAAGTGCAGATGATTTTACATGCTCTGCCACTTAACCAAAAACGTGAGATGGCAGGTTTGCCAACTCTAAACAGCTTATGGTTTTATGGTGGAGGGCAGCCCCAGGAAAATACTCGTAAAATCGACAGGGTGTATGCTGATTCTCGGGGCTTTGAAAACAGGGGGGAGCTGTTTTCAGAAATTGCTTCCTGTGACTACTACCCTTTGCCCGAGAACAGCCTTGGAATTTTGGATGGGGAAGCGTCACGGCAGCTAATCATACTGGATCAGCTGGAAGCTCCTGCCCTCTGTGATAATCTTGAAGAATATCAGCGGCAACTCGGTATCCTTGATGATTATCTGGAAGCACTCATGCAGCTCTGGCGCAATGGCAAAATAGAACTGGAAATTGATCCCTGCAATGGCAAGTTGCTAAAGCCGTTAAAGCACTCCAGCTGGCAATTCTGGAAAAAGAAAGCAACATCGCTGACTGAAATCGCCCGTGAAATTGCCTCGTGAAGCTACTTAGAAGACAGCCGACAGGCAAATATTGCCAGAATGTATCCAGAGCAGGCTTACTTGAGCGGGTTTTTTCCATGCGAGGTATTGATCACCCCGATGAACTACAATTTAGCTTGAAATATTTGCATCCCGTTTCAATGCTTAAGGGGGTACAAAAGGCAAGCAGATTACTCGTTGCCGCTTTAGAGCAACAGCAAAAAATTCTTGTTATTGGTGATTTTGACGCTGATGGCGCAACCTCCAGCGCACTTGCCGTGCGTTGTTTGCAGGCAATGGGCTGTCAACAGGTGGACTATCTGGTTCCTAACCGCTTTGAATACGGCTACGGTCTTACGCCAGAGATCGTTGTTGAAGCAAGTAAACGCAAGCCTCACCTGATCATTACCGTTGATAATGGCATCTCCAGCATAAAGGGTGTCGATAAAGCAAAATCATTGGGGATCAGTGTAGTGGTAACGGATCACCACTTGCCAGCAAAAAAATTGCCTGACGCAGACGCCATTGTTAACCCCAATCAGCCTGGCGATAACTTTCCTTCAAAGAATCTGGCGGGTGTCGGCGTTGTTTTTTATCTTATGCTGGCACTTAAAAGCCGTTTGCAAAAAACCGGCTATTTTACCGCTAATAATCTCGCAGAACCGAATTTAAGCAAATACCTTGATCTGGTTGCCCTGGGAACCGTGGCTGATGTCGTTACCCTGGATCAAAACAACCGTATTCTGGTAGAACAGGGGCTGCGTCGTATGCGTAGTGGAAATGCCTGCGCAGGCATTAAGGCACTGTTTCAGGTGGCAAAACGCAATATCAATACTGCCGTCAGTGCTGATCTTGGTTTTGCCTGTGGACCCCGACTGAATGCCGCAGGAAGGCTGGATGACATGTCACTCGGCATCGAGTGTCTGTTGGCAGATGATGAAAGCCTTGCTCTTGAGTATGCCTTGGCTCTGGATGACCTGAATACCGAACGGCGCGCCATAGAAGAAAATATGAGAGCCGAAGCAATCACTCTTTTGCAGGAACTGGATGAACACCAGATAAGCGCCGATCTGCCGCCCGTGATCTGTCTATACAAGGAGACATGGCATCAGGGAGTGATTGGAATATTAGCCGCGCGTATACGAGAACGCTATAACCGTCCAAGCATTGTTTTTGCACCTGCTGAAACAGGAGAAAAAGATGTCAAAGAAATAAAAGGATCTGCCCGTTCGATCCCCGGCATCCATATTCGGGATATTCTTGACGAAGTTGCATCCACTTATCCCGGCTTGCTTGAAAAATTTGGTGGACATGCCATGGCTGCCGGATTGACACTGGAAAGACAACGGCTTGATGAGTTTACACAGGCAATCTGCAAGATCACAAAGAAAAATTCCAGTAAAGAAACATTCGAGGAAATATGTCACAGTGATGGCAAGTTGCAAGCTGCTGACTTTGATTTAAAGCAGGCGTATGAATTACGCTTTGCTGCGCCATGGGGGCAAAATTTCCCCGCTCCAATTTTCGACAATCACTTTACCATTATAAATAAACGTATTATAAGAAGCCGTCATCTAAAATTGCTGCTACGCCCAAAAGGATTTGAGCGAACAGTGCCTGCAATTATTTTTAACGCTGAGCTTGATCAATGGCCAGCGGAGGGAGAGGTGGTTCATTTGCTTTACCGCTTGGAGGTAAATGAATACCAGGGTAGTTATTCATTACAATTACTGATAGACAAATTGCTGGCTTAATGACTTCGAGTCAAATATTGACACTTTGTCGATATTTTATAACCTTAGATTCTAATGGATTAGATTTTTTTGTTTTGTACTTGCTAGAGTTCAGGTACAAAATAAAAATTAGGTGAACGTTATGAGTGCCCCGGAAAATATAAACAAACAAAGCCTTGATGCAACAACCCCACTGAATATTATTAACCCCGTTTCTTCCTATAAAGACCTGAAGCGCTGGTTTGATATAAGCTTAATCGTATTATTTTCTCCTGTTATTGTACCGCTGATGCTGGTCACAGCAATTATTATCAAATTACAGTCAAAAGGTCCCGTCTTCTTTTGGCAAAAAAGAGTAGGTTATCAGGGAAAAGAATATAATATGCTTAAATTTCGCAGCATGATTACCGACTCTGAAAAGAACGGTTCACAATTTGCCGAAAATGATGATGCAAGAATTACCAGCTTTGGACGCTTCATACGCAAAATGCGGATTGATGAACTGCCCCAGCTATGGAATATACTCCGTGGTGAAATGAGTTTAATTGGTCCCAGACCAGAACAGATTGTTTTTGTGGAAGAATATAAAAAAACCATTCCAGGTTATATGAGCAGACACCGTGTTTTGCCAGGGATTACAGGTCTTGCACAGGTAAAACAAGGTTATGTTGACGATGCCGAAGGCACACGAACAAAGTTAAAATACGACCTGTTCTACATTGACAATATGTCTTTTAAACTGGATATGTATATTGTTTTTCAGACTCTCTATACCATGGCAACAGGCTTTGGAGCGCGTTAGTTTAAAGTAGATGCTGTACCGGGGTCTGTCCGAGAATCAAGGTTATAACAATTCTGAAATTTTCGTTTCAATTCTGGTTCTCGGACAGGGCTTCTATGGCGACAGCACCGGCACACTGCGTTCAAACAGTATTTCATAGGCGTGTTTTGCGAGGGCGCGAATTTCATCAGCTGAATAGTTAATCAGCCTGCTGTAAATCTCGGTTTTTCGATCGACGCTGGCTTCGTAATTTGCCTTGACTGCTCTGCCCATGTCGAGATCATCCATGGCGTTCAGTATAATGCCGGAAGCATAGTATTCTGCCTGTCCTTTTGTCATGGGGTTTAGCGAGAAGATCAGCAGTTTGCTGAGCCAGATATTGTGTCCGCTTTCGGTATTTGCCAGTTGTGACAGATAGGCTCCGAGTTCTTCCAGGGTGTGATCAATGCCGCTTTCGGTGAGTTTGTCCTTGAACAGGTCTTTGACCCAGGCGGGTTGCTTCCAGTTCTTTTTGTCGATCTGGTGGTAGGCTTCATGGTATTCGATGCTGGGCAGCAATACCTTGTAAAGCTTTTTAAGTGCGTCCCTGCTTTCATCATCCAGAGTCAGTTTGGGGATTTTTTTCTTTTTGTGCTTTTGTTTTTGCTTGCCAAGCAAGACGCTGATGGCATCAAAACTGCTGCCAAACAAGTCGCTGTCGTTGTTGTCATTGGGGCGTTGCAAGGTCTGTTGCATTTTGGCATTTAGCATGCGGTTTTTATTTTTGATGATTTTCTTGATCGCGCTTTTTACCTTGAGACGCTCTGTCTTTGTGGGATAGATTTTATACAGATCCTTTTTATAGCCTTTGGTGACTGCTTCCTCTATCTCGTAGTAGCCCTGCATCCAGTAGGGAATAATGTAACTGCGCCCGAGAAAGGTCAGTGCCGGCAAGACAGATTCTTCGCCAAAGTTCTTGATGCGATCCATGAGGATAATGGAGCCAATGCCGCGCTCCTTAAAGGTTAGTCCCAGTGCGCTGTCTATTGCGGGAACCTTGTCAACACGCTTTACCCGAAACAGTGGCAATTCGACTTTTTTATTTTCCGGGTTGTTGTTTGCTGAGTTATTGTTTGCCGAGGAGCTGTCAGAGTCGGTTGCAGAATAGAAAAGCTGGCGGCGTTCTCCAACCCGGTACACCGTCATCATGGTGGTGCGACAAAGTTCAGGATTGCCGCCACTCATAAGTTCTTCCATTTTTTTGATCATCATCATTTGTTCGACGGGGGCGTCAATCAGTGAAGAACAGGCGATGGAAAAAGATTTTGGGGTGAGGTAAAAAGGCAGTCCTTCCTTGTCAAACAGTGTATTAACCTCTTTAAAGCCGAGCATAATATCTTTACTGCTGGCGGTAGGGTCTTCCAGCTTGTCCATCTGCTTTGCCATAAGCCCCCGAATATTGTCCTTGTCAGGCAGCTCGCCGAGTATCTTCTGGCGCTCTGTTTTAATTGCGGCATCAAGCTTGTCCAGCTGGCGCGAATTGGAGTTGTGCATCAGCATCAGTTTACGGTGCAGCAAGTCGGAATAATAGGGCAGGTGGTTTGCGAGCACATTCTGAATGCGCTTGAGTTGATACCAGTGATTTATCTGGTAGGACGCAAACAAAATCCCCGCGAGTAGCAGCGGATACACAAGTGCAGACCTGAAACTCCAGGCAAACAGTGGTTTTTTGGCTGCTGCCTGCTGCTTGTTGTTACTGATTTTGCCGCTGAGTTGCTGGATAAGTGCCTCGGCATAGTCTGTTTCTGCGACGGGATAGATTCTGTTAAGGCGAAACGATTGCAGTATTTTTTGCTTGGTTTTCTGATAACGAAGTGCCAGCAGGTAACGCAGGGGGTAAATCCAGCCCTTGTAGTGTGATGGCTCTTCAAAGCAATCAGGCGTCATTGCGCTGAGCTTGTCAGTATTGCCCTGAATTTGTGCCAGCAGGATTTTATTCAGCATAAGCCGCTCCCCTGTGGTTGCTACACAAAGCTCTGGAATAAAATAAAAATATATAAAAAAGGGGGGGGATGGGTTGTTTTATTATAAACATCTCAGTGCCTCCTCAACCATTGGGCTATCTTGTTGATTTTACTGATGCGTTCATCCATCGGCTGCTGTATATAACAATTTGAAATATCAACCAGTTTGCGTGCCTGCTCCCTGATTTCCTTGTCTGCAATGGAATCATCCAGCCCGCGCCGAAATCCGCCCCAGTCCCATCCACAGATAAATTCGGGCATGAGTTTATAGCGACTGGCAAGATTTTTGAGTGACACCAGTGCTGCTTCGTTGTTTTTGTTCTGCATAAAATAGATCGAAGCCAGGGTGTCCTTGATCTGCTTGTAGCCGTCTGTAAGCAATCCGCTGGAGTTGATTTCTTCCAGCAGTTCATTAAAGGTTTCGAGATCAACATTGGCAGAGACATAGGTTTCCATCAAATCCAGGTCAATTTCGGATATGACCTCAAGCATCATGGCAGTTTTTTCAGGATAACTTTTTAACAGCGTTCTTGCTGAAAGCAGTTCTTTGGTGGCTGCCTCCAGGTCTTCAAAATAAAGCCATGCGAGTGCTCCTGCCTCACGGTGGCGGGCAGCGATATAGGCGGGCGGAAAGTCACCTTTTTCAATGTATTTGATGGCTTCCAGATAGCACTGGTAGGAAGTGCGGGAACTGCTTATATCCCCTGCAAAATGGTTTATTGCTGTTTTATACCAGTAGACACTGTTGATATAGGCATCATCTCCGGTACATTGCAGCTTGCGCGCATGTTCCAGTGTTTTTTCTACATTCTTCTGGCGATAAAAGCATTCCACCGCAAAATCTTCGAGATCAGCCTTGATGCGCTTTTCAGACTGACGCCAGAGTAGCTGATCGCCAATGTTTTCAATCGACTTTTCTATTTTTTCGCAATCATGCTCGGTCTTTAGAATGGAGCGATACGATTCCATCAGGCTGACCACTTCCTTGCGTTGCGGTCCAGGCGCATTGGGGATGTCGGCAGCAGAGCAGTGCACCGGAGCTTCCACACTACACTGGAATGCGGGGCGACCGTCAGTGTTTTTGTTTTTGCTGTTGGCGGCTCTTTCCTGCTCGCGTTTCAGTTTGCCGAGTGCATCAGGCTGCATTAGCGACTGCATAAATTCCATTGGCGTTTGTACTGAAGAACGACTGAAATCAAAGGTGAGTTGCGGGTTTTGCTGTTGCAGCGTTGTCATAATTTTAACCATTTGCTGCTTTGCCAGCCATTCGGTAAAGGCAAACTGGTTGGGATCACCATCAGCAGGGATGGCTTCCGGTTCACTTAGATTTTTCCAGAGTATTGCAGCACCCAGAAACAGAAAGATGATCGGCAAAAATGTATACAGCAGAAATTTGGCGCGGGTGTGGTCGCGCTTTTTTTCAAGACGCTGCTCAAGCAATTCAGCGCGTTTTTGGGTGCGTTTATGCGTCAGTTTAACGGCTTTCTGATAGCTTCTTTTAGCTTCTTTGGTATTACCGAGATGGCGTTGCAAGTCAGCAATCGCATACACCAGTTGCGGGTCGTCCGGATTAGCCTTGAGCTTTGTCTGGGCGTACTCCAGCAAATCCTCCAGCGCTATTTCCTGCGGTAGATTCCAGCGGCGTTTTAATTGTTGAAATGCTTTGCTCATAAAATATATAAAAAACAGGGGGGATGGGTATCAGTATTAGTTGCCATTATTTGGCGGTACTCCCGCCACCAAGATAGGATGGCAGATAGATGCAGCGCGAGCTGTAGGCACTGTCACAGATATTTGCGGGTGCTTCGCTGTTGACTGGCTGCCAGCCTGTTTTGACGTAATGTGCTTTAAGGTATTCACGCGCTTTTCTGAATGCCTCAAAGCCACTGCCGGCTGTCGCGCCATCTTCACTGTTATCATAAACAAAGAAATAGGCAAACTGCTTTGCGGGGTCGATGCTGTTAAGCTTTTTGCGCAAGTCTGAATTGCGTTTTTCGAGTTCGTGAAATTCAGGCCACTGACTGGTGTCGCGCGCGTAAAACGAGATGCCCTTGTCTTCGTCAATCTGACCAAACAGACCAAAAAAATCCAGCGCAAAGATGCGTTTGCCACCTGCTGCCCCACTGGTTGCCTGTAATGCGGCATTACTGAAAAGTTTGTCGGTGTCCATTGCGAGGATGCGGTCGTCCTTGGCAATAAAAAATACCGGGCTTAAATCGGTTGCGTGCTCCAGTGGAATCTCAAGCTGATAGGTTTTGTTATTGTCATGGATCAGGTTGATCACCGCAAAAATAATCAGTATGCCAACGGAGTTGGATACAATATCGGTGAGTGAATCAAGGCTGATAAGGTTTTTCATTGTGCTTCGCTGTCAGTTTTCTTGAGGTTGAGAGTCCAGTTTGAATCCAAAGGTTCCAGACCAACGCTAATCGAGCGGGCATCCTGTGTGAATGACATAATATCCCGAATTTTCTGGTACGCCTGACCACCATTCGGATAAATGCCAAAAAGCAGAAATTCTTCATACAGATAATTTGCTTTTAACGCCATTTCATTGAGGCTGCGAATGTCGTGCAGCACTTCAAGTATCTCGTCAATATCAGGTTCTATAGCGGCATTCATAATCGCTCCGCTATGTTTTTTGAGACGCCTGATTGCCGACTGGCGGCGGCGCATGATGTCTGCGATTGTTTCCTTGTCGGCATCATCAACCGCTTCCTGTAGTTTTTTCAGATGCTTGACGGGAGGCAGGCTAATAATGCCGTCTGGCAGGCTAAATATCTGGTAGGCGACCTTATAGCCCTGCTCAAGTTGCGCGGTCAGTTCAATTTTTTGTGGCGCGCTAAAACTGCTGAGTACATTGATAAAGGACAGCACCCCCATGACGCACAGAAAAATGCTCAAAAACGGAAACAGGCTGGTTTCCAGTTTGTGCTCAAGCGAATAGCGTTTGATGCGTGCCGCACGCGAGATGCTCATGGTTATTTTTTATTCCCTGTATTATTGCCGATACTTCCCAGTTTTGAACTGAAGACCGTTTCATAGAGGTCTTCCATGGTCTCCTGCAAGGCTTTTATCTGGCTGCTGAGCAACTTGATTTCGCCGGCAATAACCTGACTTGCGCCTGTCTCTGCGGCACTTCCCTGAACGGCGCTAGTGCTTGCTGTGTCTGGAGTCAGGGTGGTTTTGCCCGAGTGTGTTAGCAGTGCGGGTTTAATATCATGAAACCAGCTTTCGTCCAGGTCGATGAGGTAGGCTTCTTCGGATTTTTCCAGCGTCAGCATCAGCATCATCAGTGGAATACTCAGTAGCAGTGCCAGCAGCGTGGTATCGAAGGCAGTTGCCAGCGAATTGGTCACCAGTGGCAGGTTTTCCTTGAGCATGGCGGATACGTCGGTCACTGAATTGGTGCTGGTCATGGCATCAGAGAAATGCGCGATGCCGTTACTAATCCCCCATACGGTGCCGATAAAGCCCAGAATCGGAATTGCCCAGATCATAAAGCGTGGCAACGAGTAGGAACCTTTCATCTGCTCCCTTTCCTTGATCCCAAAGGTGTCGTCAATATCATTTTCGTGGTGATTAAGAAACAGTGACAGGCGTGAGAGCAGCAGGTTGTTGTGAGCGATTCCCTGTTGCTTGCTGGTTTTCTCTATTTCACTTAAAACTTGATCTCTGCTTGCATCATTTACCTCATCCGCATCAATAATTGAGGGGAAAATATTGTTGGCGAGGCGTCTGGTTTGTGCCTGCTCTTTTTTTAATCTGCCTTTTTTTAACAGCAGATGAAAAAAACTGGCGGCAAAAAACCATAAAATAATGGGCGAAATCCAGTTGCCAAAAAACAGTTTGAGGGCGCGCGGAAGACTGCTTGAATCACCCATAAACCAGTACAGCGCAAGCCCCGGGATTAATACCAGCACCGCTGTAATCATCAGGGGATAGTTAAAAGGTTGTTCAACCGGATAAGTATTTATACTGCTATTATTAACGTTATTTGGAGTCATATAAGCCTGTCTTTTTTTGGTTACCTTAACTTTAGAGTATCCTTGTTTTGAGGTTATTTTTCATGGAATATCAGTAAGGTGCTTCAAGATACCCTATAATCCGCCCGATATTATTAGAGTAGACAATAATCATTGCAACCAAAATAAATATAATTTCGTATTTATTAACAATAATTAATGTCTACGTAAGCAAAACCTTTCTGGATGATCTATGACAACATTTTTTCGTTTTTTTCTGACTCTCATGCTGCTGTCTTTTGTTTTTCAGGCTCATGCAAATCCACTAAAAAATAATCCCAGCCCTTATCTTGCGATGCACGGCAATGATCCTGTTAACTGGATGGAATGGGGCAAGGCAGCGCTTCAGAAGGCAAAAAAAGAGAATAAGCTTTTATTTGTCTCGGTGGGTTACTTTGCCTGTCACTGGTGTCATGTGATGCAGCGTGAAAGCTACTCAAACCAGCAAATCGCCGAGAAGCTGAATAAAAACTTTGTTTCGGTAAAGGTTGACCGTGAACTGAATCCGGTTCTGGACAAGCGGCTGATTGAGTTTGTGCAGGCAACCAACGGCATCGCAGGTTGGCCGCTTAATGTCTTTATTACGCCACAAGGCTACCCGCTGGTGGGCGCAACCTATATGCCCAGGGAGCATTTTGCCTCAGTGCTGGATCAGTTGAGCAAAAAATGGAAAGAGCAGCAGTTTTCTCTCGCAAGCCAGGCTAAAAGGACGAGTAAAACGCTGGTCTCGCTGCTGCAAAAGCAGGAATTAAAAATAAACGGTAGTCACATTAAAACACTGCGAGAGAAGTTTGTGGCAGAGGCAATGCGTTATGCCGATACGCTTCAGGGTGGTTTTGGGCAGCAACGCAAATTTCCACAGATTCCACAGCTCCGGGCAATGCTGAAACTCAATCAATACAGCAAAAACAAACAGGCGGATGACTTTATACAGCTAACTTTAAGGCAGATGATGACAAAAGGTCTGCATGATGACATTGCCGGGGGCTTTTTCCGCTATACCACCGATCCTGGCTGGGAAATTCCCCATTTTGAGAAAATGCTCTACACCAATGCGATGATGCCGTTGTTATATTTTGATGCAGCAAAGCGTTATCACAACGAGGATTATAATCAGCTTGCGCTTGAAACCCTGAAATTCCTGCAAGCTGAAATGCGCGGACATGCGAATGGCTTTATTACCAGCCTTTCAGCCGTGGACAGCAAGGGCGAAGAAGGTGGTTATTACCTTTGGCAACAAGGCGAATTAAGAAAGATACTAACTCCGGATGAATTAAAAATTGCCAATCTGTACTGGAATTTGAATCGCCCCAATGAAAAGCCCGCAGGCAATTTGCCCCGACAGGCATACACTCTTGCCGAGCTGGCAAAAAAATTAAGGCAATCTCCGGAAAAACTGGAGAAAAAAATCCGGCAGATCAAAAACAGGCTCAAGTCATATCGCAACAAGACCCGAAAAATCCCGAGAGATACAAAACTTCTGGCAGGAATGAATGGACTGGCGCTAGCCGCATTCGCCAGAGCAGTTAAAGTTAAACCCGCCGACAAATCCTTAAAACACAGCGGGCAAAAACTGGCTCAATTTCTGCTGACTCTGTGGGATGGAAAAAAACTGAGACGCTCCGCAGCCAACGCCACACAGGGCACTTTATACGACTATGCGGCTGTCTCGTGGGGGCTTTTAAAATGGGCAACAGCAGCCTCCGACCAGAAAAGCAGACAGGTCGCCCTAAGTATCGCCAGAGAAGCCTGGAAACGATTTTATAAAAACGGAGGCTGGCTGGAAAACCCGGACAGTTTGCTCCCCAAAGGAGTGCAACAAACACATATTGCGGATAGCTCCCTGATCTCGGGCGAAGCACTGCTGCTTGAAACCAGCCTGTTATCGGCTGATGCCAACATGAAAAAACAGGCACTTGCAGTATTCAACAGCATGACACGCTCGCTGCAAACAGATATTTTCAGCTTTGCCTCTTTTCTGGCTGCATCTCCTCAATAAAAATATGTAAAAAACAGGGGGGGTGGGTGTTTCTGAGGACAGAGGACAGAGGACAGAAGGCAGAAGACAGAGGGCAGAAGACAGAGGGCAGAAGACAGAAGGCAGAAGACAGAAGGCAGAAGACAGAAGGCAGAAGACAGAGGGCAGAAGACAGAGGGTTGGTTTCGCAAAGCTACATCAACCCTACCTAACTGCGCGAAAAATATATAAAAAACAGGGGGGGTGGGTGGCAGAAGACAGAAGACAGAAGGCAGCAACGTAGCCTGTATGAAGCCTTGCGGAATACGGGAAACACGGGCTATATGCGTTGTTGGTCACTGCTTCCGTGATAAACACTGCGCCTATTTTTTATAGCTGTTTTGAGCCCGAAACTTTAGTAACTATTCACATTTTATCTTAATCTCTGTTAAAGTACGCCTTCTTTTACTTTGGTGTACTCAAAGCATCTGATTTTGTAGGGACAGGGAGTTATTAACAAACTGCAATAGACTGATCCTTAAAAACACTTGAAATAACGGGGATAATAATAATGCCAATTAAAATAGGTATTCCACGAGAGACCGCAAAAGGCGAACGTCGTGTTGCCATTGATCCATTTGTCATTACTCGTCTGAACAATATGGGTGTGCAGGTTTTTGTAGAAAAAAATGCGGGTAAATCTGCGCTGATATCCGATAGCCAGTTTGCTGGCGCTACAATCGTTGATAATCTCAGGGAGCTGTCAGAAAAATCCGATATTATCTGGCGCGTGCAAGCGCCTACGGCAGACGAAGTCAAGCTGATGCGTGATGGCACGGTGCTGATCGGTACATTAATGGCGCATAATAATATTGCCATGCTAAAAGCCTTGCAGGACAAGAAAATAACCAGTTTTGCAATGGAGCTTATTCCGCGTATATCACGCGCCCAGTCAATGGATGTTTTGTCCTCCCAGGCAGCGATTGCTGGCTATAAGGCGGCGGTTATGGGAGCCGATATTGCGCCACGCTTCTTTCCCATGTTAACCACTGCGGCAGGCACGATTCGCCCATCCAAAGTTATTGTGATCGGCGTTGGTGTCGCAGGTTTGCAGGCGATTGCGACAGCCAAACGGCTTGGCGCAGTGGTTGAAGCGTATGATGTACGCCCTGAAACCAGGGAACAGATTGAATCTCTGGGTGCCAAGGCAATTCAGCTTTCTATTTCAGCCGTTGGTGAAGGCGGTTATGCGCGCGAACTGTCAACTATCGAAAGGGAACAGCAGCAAAAAGAGCTGGCTGAATATATTGCCCAGGCAGATGTGCTGATCACTACCGCTGCTGTGCCTGGTCGTCCTGCGCCAAAAATCATTCCCGCAGAAACAGTTGAAGGCATGAAGGAAGGTGCGGTCATTATTGATCTGGCAGCCGAAGGCGGTGGTAACTGCACATTGTCTCAGCCGGGCAACACGATTACGCATGGTGATGTGATTATTCATGCGCCTTTGGATGTGCCCAGCCAGGTACCTGTTCATGCCAGCGAAATGTATGCCAAAAATCTGTATAACTTTACCCGCTTGCTTGTCACAGAGGAGGGTGAGTACGAACCATCTTTTGATGATGAAATCGTCATTGGTGCATTGTTGACCAAAGATGGCGAAGTTATGCACGAAAAAACGGTTGAACTCTTGAACAAGACGATAGGGGAAAAATAATAATGGAAGGATTTGTCGCTCTTTATATATTTATGCTGGCTGCGGTAACGGGCTATGAAATTATTTCAAAAGTGCCGGTGATTTTGCATACACCCCTGATGTCCGGTTCCAACTTCGTTCACGGTATTGTGCTGGTGGGTGCGATGGTTGCTTTGGGACATGCCGAAGGTACAGTCCAGATAGTGATTGGCTTTGCTGCTGTTTTACTCGCGGCAGGTAACGCGGTTGGTGGTTATGTGGTGACCGAACGCATGCTGGAAATGTTTAAGTCCAGTAAAGACAAGAAGGAGAATAAGTAATGATGGATTTTATTATTCAGGCGACCTACTTTATCGGTGCGCTTTTATTCATTCTTGGTCTGAAGCAGATGAGCTCACCCGTTACCGCACGGCGTGGCATTATCTGGGCGGGTATTGGAATGGTCATGGCCGTTCTGATTACTTATTTTCATCACGAAATACACCACAACTATATCTGGATGACAGTTGCCATTGCGATTGGCGGTGTGATTGCCTATATCAGTGGAAAAAAAGTGGCGATGACAGATATGCCACAGATGATCGCCCTGTATAACGGCATGGGTGGCGGTGCAGCGGCTGCCATAGCTGCGGTTGAACTGGTAAAGCAGGAGCCAATGAGCTTCACCATTCAGTCACTCGCTGTTGTCGGTGCCCTGATTGGAACGGTGGCATTTTCAGGTTCATTAATCGCCTTTGCCAAATTGCAGGGGATTATGCGCGGCGTGATTCGCTTTCCAATGCAACAATGGACAAATGCTCTGGTTTTCGTTCTGGCCGCAACCCTGGGGCTGGCGATTGTGCTAAGTGGCACACAATATGCGATGGCAACACTGATTATGTTTTTTGTTCTGGCGTTACTCTTTGGCGTTATGATGACGATACCCATCGGTGGCGCGGATATGCCTGTGGTGATCTCGCTGTATAACGCACTGACGGGGCTTGCGGTAGGTTTTGAAGGCTTTGTGCTTGGCAATCCCGCGATGATGATTGCGGGTATTGTGGTTGGTTCAGCGGGTACCTTGCTGACCCAGTTAATGGCGAAAGCAATGAATCGTCCTATCAGCAATGTGCTCTTTAGTAATTTTGGAGATGCTGGTAGTGGCGAAGCGGCAGCGGTTAAAGGCAGCATGAAAGAAATTGACGCAACCGACGTTGCTGTCATGATGGCATTCGCAGAAAAAGTGATTATTGTTCCCGGATACGGCATGGCAGTCGCGCAAGCCCAGCACAAGGTGTGGGAATTGACAAAACTGTTACAGGAAAAGGGCGTAACGGTTAAATTTGCAATCCATCCGGTTGCAGGCCGTATGCCAGGTCACATGAATGTTCTGCTTGCCGAAGCAGGTGTACCTTATGACATTATTTATGATCTGGATGAGATCAATGATGAATTTCCAACGACTGATGTGGTACTGGTCATTGGCGCAAATGATGTGGTCAACCCGGCGGCACGCAATGATCCAAACAGCCCGATCTATGGTATGCCCATCTTGAATGTTGATTACGCAAAGAATGTGATTGTGGTCAAGCGGGGCAAGGGTACTGGTTTCTCAGGTATTGAAAACCAGCTGTTCTTTGCCGACAATACACGCATGTTATATGGTGATGCTCAGGCTGTGGCAAATGAGCTTGTGGCTAGTTTGAAGGAGCTATAGAAATTTTGTTAAATTAATTTTATTTGGATACCTGGAAAGCCTCTGCAATGAGGCTTTCCTTTTGCCTGTTATTCACAGCGCGCCCGGAAGATTAACAAAAACTGAATATAGAGATCAAAAGCCTTTCTTTAATTTAGAACATAGCTTTAAGTTATTGATATGTATAAAATATCACAAAAACTTCAAAAAAATATTGAACTTTTCTTTTGTTTATAAAGACAGTGA
>Ga0256832_1000600_pt1 | contig 23683 bp, 24 predicted proteins | sample 134614metaG_FD_190534 | JGI IMG/M metagenome (GOLD analysis project Ga0256832, IMG submission 190534) | Hydrothermal vent microbial communities from Lau Basin, Pacific Ocean - 134-614 | ecosystem: Environmental > Aquatic > Marine > Hydrothermal vents | place: Pacific Ocean: Lau Basin | collected... | reverse complement strand
GAGGGACGCGAGTACGGGTCGGATGTGTACCGGCGCGCCTACGAGGAGCGCCAGTCCAAGGCTCGCTGACGGCCTCACTCCTCCCGCGGCACCCAGCGCGGCAACACGAGCCGCCCCGGCACGACCGTCGCTTGCCCCCCTGCGGACTGCAGGCCGAACGGGCGCATCGCGCCAACGCGATACGTGCCTGGAGCGAGACCGACGAAGTGAGCGCGGGCGCCGCGATCGAGCCAACCGATGGGCGTGCCCTGGACAGTCACGAGCATCCGCGAGCGCCCTCGGTTGAGCACCTGCAGACCCTCCGCGGGCGCGTCCTCGGCCGGTGGCTGCAGAGGACCACGGATGCGCTCGATCCGAGCCATCGTCTCCGGGGCGAGGATCGCCCGACTCGCAGGGTTGGGGATGGGTCTCGGTGGGTCCACGTGATCCGCCCGAAGCGCCGAGCGCGGCAGACGCACCGCGACGTCGGCGGTCCGCTCGGCACGCCAGAGTCCGACACGGAAATCAGGGGGCGAGCCACCCGCTCCACAGCGCCGCATCTGCTCGTCCGGCGGCGTGTTGGTCCACTCGGCGATCAGACGACAGACCAGGTCGCCCGGACCGGACTGCTCCGAAGGCGGCGGAGGCCGCACCCGCAGGCTCGGTTGAAACCGCAGGCGTCCCCCCTCGAACCACTGCGCCAACTGGCCGGGGCCCAGCGGTCGGCCGCCCTCTCCATCGAACACGTACACGCCCGGCTCGTCCCGCCGAAGTCGAACCTCCGACCCGGGATCCACCGGCCACCCGTTCCCAACGAAACGGGCTCGGAGCCGGTCGCGGGAGACGTCGATGTAGAGCTCGCCGGAAGGCTTCGGCAACCAGTCCGGCGCGACGCCGAGGCTGACGGGCACCCGCAACGAGGCTCGATACACGAGCCGTCGCGCGCTCTCCGGCTGATGCCCGGCGTAGTCCGTATCCTCGGTAAAGGCCTCCACGAAGCGGCGATCCGAGGCCGAGGGCGCAGACGGCGTGACCGGGCGATAGACGTCCTCCGGCGCGACCTCGAAGGGCTCGAGCTCTGCTTCCGGTGGCTGGATGGGCGGACGTAGACCCTCTCGCCGGTCGCAGTCGCCACAGCCGACGAGCACCGCGAGGGCAACGACGATCCGAGGGTGCAGTGGCACGGGCGGGGGCGTCAGAACTCGAAGACCACCTGGCCGCCTGGGTCCTGGCCGAGGTCGTCTCCGCCCACCTGCGTGGCCACGATGGCGACGACGGCCCCGACCACCACGACGCCGCCGATGGCCGTCCAGAACCACCACTTCTTGGTCAGCGCGTCGTCGTCTTCGTCTGCCGGCTCGGGGCCGGTGATCACCGTCTCGGTCTGCAACCCCTCGGTGTCCTCTCCCACGCGCGGCCGGAGAACATTCTCGACCCCCTGAGTGATGGACCGCTGCACGACGGCCTCGAGCTCGCCAAAAGCTCGCGGCGCCTGTACCTCGCCCCGCAAGAGCCGCCGCTGCGACGCGACGTCGAACATCACGAGCTCGAGCTTCACGGTGTCCTGCGAGTCCCCGTAGGAGACCCGGATCACCCCGATCTTGTCCAACTCCAGGAGCCGAGCGACCTCCGCGATCGCGCCGTCGCCGACTTGGAGCGAATGGCCGGCGATGCCGGCGACCGCCTCCGGCAGCCCCTCCATCTCCTCGTGTGCCATGAGGAAGGCGTTGACGGTCTGCTGACGCCTGCGCCGAGTGAGCGTCGTGTTCTCGATATAAGGAGTCGAGCCCGGCGACGTCACGCGGACCGAGTGCTCACCGCGAGCGAGCCCATCCACCGTCACGGGTGTGAGCCCACGGGGGATGAAGTCGACGTAGGCAATCGCGCCCGAGGGATCGCTCTCGATGGTGATCTGTCCGTCCGTGCGGCGCGGCTCGGCAGCCTCCCATCGCGCCACCACCGCCGGGGGAAACTCGTTGGGATCAGGAACGATGTGAGGCATCTGGACGCGAAGCCGCCGAAACGTCTCCGTCGCACCGCGGTTGTCGCCGTTGAACGCCTGAGCCGCTCCGAGGTAGAGCAACGCGTTGCCGAGATCGCTCGGGTCCTCCAGAGCCGACAGTGCCTGGTTGAAACCATCGACGGCCGACGAGAGCAACTGCACGGCCTCGTCCAGACGAAGGTCGATGTAGGCCGACCGCCCCTCCTCGAGCTGAACGCGCGCCTCGCGAAGCCGCGCCATGGTGTTGTCGTCGTATCCGAGAAAGCGCTGGTCTGCGGCCTCCCAGTCGGCCCCAGGGACGCCTCGCAGGGCCGCCCTCGCAGCCGCCGCCGCGCGGGCCGCTTCGTCCTCGAGCTCAGGGTCGAGCGCCGCCGCAACGACGTAGACCCGCTGCATCGCAACGGGTCCGTCGTTCGCTCCTTCCTGCGCCCATGCACGCGCTGGAGCGATGGCGAATGAAGAGCCCAGCACACAAGCGATGACGAAGCGGTTCACGATGGCGATCGTTCCTTCCTAGCGCTCCAAGTCTCGAACCAAGGCTTGCAGATTCGGGTCGTCCTCGAGGGTCGCACGGAGATGCGCTTCGAGCTCCGACCGCCCCGCCGCATCGAGCATCGAGGCCATGGGGCCTTGGAGGGTCTCGGCGATGATCCGCTCGACCGCCTCCGTCGCGTCGATGCGACCCGCGCGCAGGTCGGCGACGACGGAGTCGACGCCCGAGAGCGCTTCCGTCCCGCTGGCGTTCGATGCCTCGGAGACCTCCGACGGCGCGCCGACATCCAGCGCCTCACGGAAGCCCTCGGCCGCCTTGGGACCCGAGCCCTGCGCAGCTTCGTTCGGCGCCAGTGGTGGCGGCGCTCCGCCGGGAGGCTTGATGGGGGAAGTCATGACGGTCTCCTGCGAGAGTAACGAAGGGCGGTAGCTGGCTGCAAGACACCAGTCATCGGACGTTGTTGATGACCGACTTGGCGGTGTCGTGCCGAGCCTTCATCACGTTGGAGACGGTGGTGAACTGGCGCTGCTCCATCGCCATCTGCTGCTGGAGCTCGAGGAGCTGGAGGGTCTGGCTGGCGTTGTCTCGGAGCGCGCTGCTCATGCTCGCCTCGGCGGGGGCGCTGCTGCCCGTCGCCTCAGGCGATGCCCCCCCTCCCGCGCTCGCCCCTCCACGGACGGCGGCCGTGAGCGCGCTGCCGCCGGGCAAGAACCCGCTGACGCTCTCGACGCCCGAGAGGAGGCCCGCCGCACTGTCGGCCAACGCTTCGCGGAAGCGGTCGGAGGCCGGCGCTGGCGTGGTTCGCGGGAGGGTGGCGCGGATGTTGATATCGTCATGTACGCGGATGCTCATGGTGCTCTCCTGGGTGGAATGGGTCCTCCTGCGAGGACGCCCCCCTTCTCGGGCGCCGACCGGGTCGGTTGCGTGCGTGAGCCGTTCGGGCGACCATCCTTGACGTAGCGGTCCGTGTCCCTATAGACCCAGTTGACGCATAACCCATGAAATTGCTTGGGTTTCCTCGCGTCACCCTCCCATGAGCGCCTCCCCTCCCAACCCCAACCTGCAGGTCGTCGACGACGCGGACCCCCGCGAGGCCGTGTTGACGACCGGGGACATGGCGCGGCTGAGCGACAGCACCTTGCGGACGGTCCGCTTTTACGAGCAAGAGGGTCTGATCCATCCAAAGACGCGAAGCGGCGGCGGTCGACGGCTCTTCACCCGTTCGGAGTTGGCGAAGCTCCAGTTGGCTCTCGACCTACGCGAAGCCGGCCTCTCCATCCAGGACATCCGGGAGCTTTTCGAACTCAAGACGCGCTTCGCCTCTCCCGACGAAGCCGCCAGCGAGATCACGGCGATCCTGAGCCGGCAGATCCATGCGATGCGCGAGAAAATCGCCAAGCTACGCAAGTTGCGGGAAGAGCTCGCGTCGATGGTCTCGGTCATCTCGGAGTGCCAGAGCTGCGACGACGCCGCCCACTTCCCGGTCGGCTGCGGCAGCTGCGAGGTCCTCGGGCAGCCCGAGCTTCCCCGCGCCGTCCGGGTCCTGTGGAGCTAAGTCGAGATGGCCTCGGCGGACCTTGAGCGAGCGGCGCAGGCGATCGAGGCGTTCCTCACGGCGCTCGGCCAGGACCCGAGCGCCGACCCGGAGCTGAAGCAGACCGGCGCCCGGGTCGCCCAGGCTTTCCATGACGATCTTCTCTCCGGGTATCGCATGGACCCCGCCACGATCCTCGGGGACACCTGCGCGAGCGCGAGTGAGGATCTGGTGATCCTCACTGGCATCGCCACGACCACGGTCTGTCCTCACCATCTCTTGCCTTCGACGGGCGTGGCCCACGTCGCCTATCTTCCCACCGGCAAGCTCGCCGGTTTGGGCGCCATCGCGCGCCTCGTGCAGTGCTTCGCGCGGCGGCTCGCGCTCCAAGAGCAGGTCGCTCGCAACGTCGCCAGCGCGCTCGTCGAGCACCTTGGCGCCACCGCCGCAGGCTGCGTCGTGAACCTCGAGCCGAGCTGCATGATCGCCCGGGGCGAGCGCCAGGTCGGAGCGCGGGCGATCTCCGTAGCGTTCGCCGGCGACGCCCCCCCGGAGTTCCGGCGCGCCTTCCTCGAGCGCGTCCGGTGACGCGGATCGAGGCGGCGCTACCCCTGGGCGGCGAGGCGATCGCTGCTGTGTGACCCGAACCCTCGGTCGCAGGGGGTCCGGAAGCTGAGTGAAGCGCGCACCCGCCCGTGCAAGCTACTCGGCGTCGTGCATCGACGAAGGATCGAAGACGCCAAGGGGCCGCGCCGAGGGGATCGCGTCGCGTAGATCGTACACATGCCCCATGCGCTCCCGCTTCGTCTCGAGGTAGCCGCGGTTCAAGGCGTGCGGCTCGACGAGGTGCGGGACACGGCGAGTGACGATGACGCCGTCGCGTCGAAGCCCTTCGACCTTCGCGGGGTTGTTGGTCATCAAAGCGATGGATTCGACGCCAAGGTCCTCGAGCATCGCCGCCGCCATGTCGTAACGGCGCAAGTCGTCTTTGAAACCCAACACGCGGTTGGCGTCTACGGTGTCGTAACCCTGCTGCTGCATCGCGTACACGCGCAGCTTGTCGCCCAGGCCGATGCCGCGTCCCTCCTGGCGTAGGTAGAGGACCACCCCGCAGTCCGCTTCCGCAATGCGCCGGAAGGCAAGATCGAGCTGCTCACGGCAGTCGCACTTCAAGGAATGGAGAATCTCGCCGGTGAAGCACTCGCTGTGAGCGCGGGCGAGCACGTCGCGCTTGCCCGCGACATCGCCGTGGACGATGGCAAGATGCTCGTTTGGGTTTCCTTCTTCGCGGTATGCGATGACCTGGAAAGCACCATACTCCGTGGGGAGGCGGCACTCGGAGTACCGCAAGACCATGGACATGGGGGCTCTTTTCGTTGGTGGTGTCGATCGATCCGAACAGTCCGTTGAAGTACGGACCGTGATGGCTCGCGGTGGTGAGGATGTCCATGCACGGGGGGTGCTTCAACGGGCTGCGAAACTAGACCGCTCGACAATCTAGGGCCCTGGCGGAAACCGTCAAGGGAAGGACGTTCACGCTGGGCGGGCTCAAGGCCGTGACTGCTCTTCGAGCTGCCGCGCCTGATGTTCAGACCGCAGGGCCTCGATGAGAGCACCGATGTCGCCGTCGATGATCTTGTCCAGACTGTGGAGGGTCAGCCCGATGCGGTGGTCGGTGACGCGGTTCTGGGGGTAGTTGTAGGTGCGGATCTTCTCGGAACGGTCCCCGGTCCCCACCATGTTCCGGCGCTCATCCCGGATCGCGTCGGCCTGCTCGCGCTCCGCGATTTCGAGCAGCTTGGCGCGCAAGATCGCCATCGCTTTGGCGAGGTTCTGATGCTGGGACCGCTCCTGCTCGCTGCGGACCATGATCCCTGTCGGAACGTGCAGGAGGTTGATCGCCGAGTTCGTCGTGTTGACGTGCTGTCCGCCGGCACCGCTGGCAGCCGTCTTGGTGATCTTCAGGTCTTTGTCGTCGATCGCCACATCGACGTCGTCAGCTTCAGGAAGAACCGCAACGGTCGCCGTCGAGGTATGGATGCGACCTTGACTCTCCGTCGCCGGCACGCGCTGCACCCGATGCACGCCGCTCTCGAAACGAAGATGCGAGTAGACGTCCTTGCCTTGCACCATCGCGATGACTTCCTTGATCCCGCCGGCGCTCGCAGCGCTCAGTGAGATCACCTCGACGCTCCATCCCCGGGACTCGGCGAAGCGCTGGTACATGCGAAAGAGATCGGCGGCGAAGAGCGCCGCCTCCTCCCCCCCTGTGCCGGCGCGGATCTCAAGGATCGTGTTCCGCGCGTCGTTCGGGTCCTTGGGCAGCAGCAGCAAGTGAATCCGCCGCTCGAGCTGCTCGCGCTCCGCGCCAAGCTCAGCGAGCTCCGCCTCGGCCAGCTCACGCAGCTCCGGGTCCTTGAGAGCGGCCTTGTTCTCGGCGATCTCGTCCTGGACGACGCGCAGCCGGCGGAACGCCTCGACCAGCTCCTGAAGCTCCGCTCGCTCCTTGGTGAGCTTGGTGAGCCGCTGTGCGTCCGTGGTAACCGCGGGGCGGCACAGGAGGTCTTCGATCTCCCGATAGCGCGCTTCGATCGATTCGAGCTTGTCGACGGGGAGCATCAGCTGGAACGAAGAGCCGGAAGCGCCTCGAGAAAGCGTTCGAAGGAGGGAAACACCAACGGGCCGTCGTCGGACACCTCGGTGGCGCCGACGCGATCGCGCCAGACCGCGGCCTCCATCGCTGTGATCGCGACCTCGATCTGGTCGTCGTCTGGTTCGCGCGTGGAGATCTTCTGAAAGAGGAAGCCTGGCCAGAGGAAGATGCGCAGCGGCCCCTTCGTGGCAAAGCGGGCGCTCAGCCGCTGGAGCTCGAAGCTGATGGCGGCAATCGCGGGGAGCAGGCCGAGACGCAAAGCAAAGATGGACAGCCAACCGAGCACCCCTTCGGCGTTCGGGAGCAAGAGCGGAGCCGCGATGGAACCGACGACGATCGACACGAGGACAACGACGACCAGGAACGTCGTCCCACAGCGCGGATGCAGGGTGGTCTGCGCGCGCACGTTCTCCACGGTGAGCGGGAGCTCCTTCTCGTAGGCGTTGATCGTCTTGTGCTCTGCGCCGTGGTACTGAAACACGCGGCGAATCTCCGGGATGCGGCTGATTGCCACGAGGTAGACGAAGACGATGAGCAGCTTGAAGGCCCCGATGACCCCGTGGTAGGCGGCGTCGGAGAGGCCGAAGTCGATGCCCAGGAGCTTGCCGGAGCCGCTCGCGAGCAATTGGGGCAGCGCGATGAACAGACCGACCGCGAAGAGCGTCGACAGGAGCATCGCGAGCTTGCCTCCGTCCTGAGCCTCCGCCTTCTCCTCCTCGGTCATCTGCTGCTCGGCGCTGAACGAGAGGGCTCGAAACCCGATGCTCAGAGACTCGACGAGGGTCGCCACGCCGCGCAAGCCCGGGAGCTTCCACAGCTTCTGGCCGAAGCGGGAGCGGTACGGCTCTTCGTGAACCGCGAGCGTCCCGTCGGGCCGCCGCACGGCGATGGAGAGGCCGCCGGGAGAGCGCATCATGACGCCTTCGATCACCGCCTGGCCGCCGATGTAGGGCTTGTCTGCCATTGCCCGCCGATCATAGCGAGGGCACGGGGAAAGGCGAGGCGAAGGGTGGGTGCCCGGGAGCTCGTCGAATTCTTGCCTGCCCCCGCTGCGGGGACATAGAAGCGAAGGAGCCTTCATGGGACACAAGCGCATCCATCTCGTCGTTCGCGGTCGGGTTCAGGGCGTCTTCTACCGAGCGACGGCCCAGCGCGAGGCGCGCCAGCTCGGCCTCACCGGCTGGGTGAAGAACCGCCCCGACGGTTCGGTGGAGATGGTCGTCGAGGGCGAAGAGGACGCCGTCAAGGACTTCCTCGCCTGGGCGCAGCAAGGGCCGGCAACCGCCCGCGTAGACGGAGTCGACATCAAATGGCGAAGCTACACAGGGGAGTTCTCGGACTTCCGCATCGCGCAGCACTGATCGCGCTGGCGCTCTGCTTCGCGCCGACCGAAGCCTGGGCTCAAGAAGAGATCGGCGTCGACGACATCGTCGGCTGGGCCGCGGACCTGCGCTCCGACGACGCCGCCAAGCGCCGGACCGCCTACGAGCGCCTGTCTCACCTTCCGCCGAGCGCCCTGCCGGCCATCGCCGAACGTATTGAGCGTACGCGGCGCCAGATCGTACCCGCCCAGGACGGGCGCGAGGCGCTCCGCGCTTTTCGCCACGCCGTCGGCAGCCGCCGCGCCGACGACATGGTCGACATCGCCCCGGGCATCCTCCCGGTGCTCGAAGAGCGGCGCTCCCGCGAGGTGGGGCGCACCGCCGAACGCCTGCTGCTCCTGCGTTCCCTCGAAGCCATCGGGACCGTGGAAGCACAGCGGCGCATCGCAGACATCTTCTCGCTGACCAACGAGATGTGGCGCTGGGAGCAGCGGCGGGTCGTCCACCGCATGGGGGTGCGCCTGCTGCCTGGGCTCATCCTCGCGCGAGCGCACCGCGATCGCGGCGTGCGCCTGTGGGCGCGCGGCCACATCGAACGGCTGGGCATGAAGGACCCCGCCAATGCGCTGCGAATCGAGGACCCGGAGCTCCTCGCTCAGGTCATCGACGCCTACGCCGAAGTGAAGGATCTGGACACGATGCCGCTGATCCTCTCGTATGTCGGCCACGAGGACCGACGCATCCGCGAGGCTGCGCGCGCCGCCTTCGAGAGCTTCGGCCGCAACGGCATCTGGCAACTTCGCGAAGGGATCCGCAAGCAACTTGGCCGGCGGCCCGACACCCGCTGGGGATGGCGCCGAACGATGCGCGAGCTCTTCGAAGGGCTCGACGAACGTCGCATGGCTCCCTATGCCGCCCGCCTCGAAGAGGCGCAAGGGGCGCTTCGTGAGGGCGAGGCCGGGCGCGCCAAGGAGCTCCTCGACGCGCTGCTGCGCGACGCCCCCAGCCCGCCGCGCCCTTTGGAGGTCGCAGCCGCCTACGCGGAGCTGGCGTCCGCCCTGGAGGACCCTCGTCTGCTGCGGCGAGCCTGCTGGCTCGCGCCCGACGCACCGAGCGCGGGAGCCTGGCGCGCGCGGCTCGCGCTCTTCGAAGCCGAAGCGGATCGCGCCCGAGGCGTCCTGGATACGCGAGCGTACCGCGACGCCCTGGAGCACGACCCTTCCGAGCGAACGCGGGCCCTCGCGAGCGCTGTGTTGGGCGACGCGGAGCTCTCCGATCCGACGATTCCCGAGGCGAGCAAGAGCGACGCGTACCCAAGCGGGTGGCCGACGTTGCTCCTCGTCCTGCTGGGGACGCTCTTGGTCCCGTGGGCCTGGAAGCGCGGCGTCTCCACGATGCCCCTGCGCACGGGAGCCCCTTGGGCGCGGCTCGCACGCAAGCTGCGGGCTCGAGCTCGAGCCGGCGCCGGACGTATGCAACGATGGGGTCGGGGGCGGACGCAGCCCGCGCGAAACGAGCCCCTGGGCGTCGGGAGGACTCCGGCCCACCGACGAGCGCGGGACCGGGGGCCGGGACCGACCCCGACCGCAGTCTCGCTCACCGAGCTCGTCCTCCGAACGGCGAACGCCGCGGCCACCCTCCGGACGCCGACTCGGCCTGGGAACGAAGACCCGCACCCCGCGATCCCCGGTGCCTCCCCCACGGACCTCGACGGCCCCGACACCGAGCCCGGCGTCGGCGCTGCGCTCGGGGAAACCGCAGCGGAAGCCACGCAGCCCGGGTCACCGCCACCGGCGCGCGAGCACGCGGGTGGCCGAAGCGATCTGGCCGCGCTCCTGCTGGCGGCGCCCGCGGACGTCGACACCCTGCCTGGAGCGCCGGCGCCCTGAACCGGGAACCCAGTCGCCACCGAGTCGCCGCGCCTCCCAATCGCCCCGGCGGCTGCTAGGGTCCGCGCCATGGCCGCACCCACCGCAGGCGAGGCCCCCTCGCGCGCCCCCTTCGGCGAACAGCTGCGTTCCTTCTCGCGCGTCTTCTGGATCGCCAACTGGATGGAGCTCGTCGAGCGTTTCGCTTACTACGGCGTCCGCGTCGTCCTGCCCGTCTACATGGTCTTGGCGATCAGCGAAGGGGGGCCCGAGCTGACGCATGTCCAGAAGGGGAGCATCTACGCGCTCTGGGCCGTCGTGCAGAGCTTCGTTCCCATCTTCACCGGCGGCTTCGCCGATCGCTATGGGTTCAAGCTCAACATCGCCGTCGCGACGGTCTTGAAGATCGTGGGCTACCTCGTGATGGGCTACTGCATCCGGCTCAGCGAGCTCCTCGACGGAGTCCCCCTCGCCGAGGCCCGCGCCGCAGGGACCGACAGCGTCTACCCGGTCTTCTTCAGCGGCGCGATGCTCCTCGCGCTCGGTACCGCGGTCTTCAAGCCCGGACTCCAGGGGCTGATCGCCCACGAAATGCCGTCGAAGGCCGCCTCCCTCGGTTGGTCCGTGTTCTACCAGATGGTGAACTGGGGCGGATTCATCGGTCCGCTCTTGGCCGGCTACCTTCGTGTGCTCGAGTGGGAGTACGTGTTCCTCGCGTGCGCCGCGGGCATCGCGTTCAACTTCGTCCCGCTCTTCTTCTTCGCCGAGCCGCCCCGCGACGGCGAGGAGGACACGCGAACGCCAGGTGCGGTGCTCAAGGAGTCCCTGCTGGGGCTGCTCGAACCGCGCCTCTTCTTCTTCACGATGTGTTTCGCCGGCTTCTGGCTGATGTTCTATCAGCTCTTCGACATCCTCCCGAACTTCATCGACGACTGGGTGGACTCCCGCGCCGTCGCCGACGCCCTGGGCGACTGGGTTCCCCGCACGGCGGACGGAAACCTCCCTCAGGAGTGGATGATCAATCTGAACGCGGGGATGATCATGCTGACGGCGTTCCTGGTCGGTTACGCCACGGGCTTCGTCCGCTCCCTGCCCGCGATCGTCCTGGGCATCGGCATCTCCGCCGTCGCCATCTATGGCCTCGGCATGAGCACGAGCGGCTGGTGGACGCTCGGCTGCATCGCGCTTTTTTCCATCGGCGAGATGTCGGCGAGCCCGACGAAGATGCGCTACCTGGCCTCCATCGCGCCACGAGGAAAACAGGGGCTCTACATGGGCTACGTCAACATGACCGTGGGCATCGGCTGGTCCGTCGGCTCCGTCGTGGCCGGCGCGATGTACGAGACCGGCGGCGACAAGATCAACCTGGCCAAGCGCTACCTCCTCGAGCACGAGGGCATGAGCGCTTCGGCGATCGCCGCCCTCGATCGGGGCGCCGTCCTCGACGCCCTGGGCCAGCAGACCGGGATGGACGTATGGGAGATCCGCCAAGTGCTGTGGGACACCTACGCGCCCTACGAGATGTGGTCGGTCTTCGCCGCCATCGGCGTCGCTTCCCTCGTGTTCCTGCTGATGTACGACCACCTGGTCCAGGCGGCCAAGCACAACCCCCAACACAGCTTCAACCGCAACGGCCACCTCTGGGTGCGGGCGGCGCTCGTGCCTATCGTGCTCGGGTTCTCCTACGCCTTCTACGCGAAGCTACAGCGCTCGGGCGACTTCGATCCGGCGATCTTCCTCTTGGCGGCGCTGTTCGTCGCGCTCCTGCTCGCGTCCTTCGTCGCACAGCGGAGCGACTCGTCCAACGACCACGACGGGTCGTCCGATGGGTCGCCCGAAGCAGCGGTGAGCGACGACAACGGGTGAGGGTTCGCGGGGTGCCCGCTCAGGAGCCTCGGCTGAGGGTCTCGACGCGCACCACGAGCCCGTCCTCGAAGACCACGCGACGAACGAAACGTCGCGGGCCCCAGTCGTACGTCCAGGATTCGACCTCCACGAGCCGAACGCGGCCGACGGCAAGGGCGCCGCTCGGCACGTATACGCTGCTCGTCTGCCGCTGGCGCTCACGCTGGCGGCGGGTGGGTTCGCCCCACTTGGCGAGGACCTGCGCGCGGGTATCACGCAGGCGGACCAGACGTCCGGTGTGGCCCGTCCGCGGCATCCGATAGCCGCGGCCCAAAGTCTCGATCCGCGTCACTCGGCCGTCGCGCAGTTCGAGCCGCTCCATGAAGCGGGAGGGCCCGAAGTTGTAGACCCACGTTTCGATGGTGACGGTTCGGGTCTGTCGAAAGAGGGCCCCGCCGATGTTCTGGAGCACGGTCTCCTCTTCGACGCGGTACGCGAGATCGACCGGGTCTCCGCAAGAACGCAGGACGTGCTCTTGAGAGTCTCCTTCGACCACCAGATGCGTGCCGCAGCGCATGGCCTGCGCGGGAGCCGCAGCAAGAACCGTCAGCAGGAGCGTGAGGGCTGCCAGGCGCATGCGATCAGGATAGGGACACGCCGCCGGCCGCGCAATTCGCCGGGCCATGAGCGCGGTTCAAGCGCGCACTCGGGTGCGCCTACGAGACCGGACGCCTGAAGCTTCGCGGGGGCGGAACGAAGCTGCTCAGGGACCGGCCGCAGAGGACGCCCTCATCGTTCGGCTCTCCAACGCTCCGCGCTACGAGAGCGCCGGCGTGCACCCGTGACGCACCGCCGTAGGCTCTCCTGCGTGCGCGCCCTGAGTTGGAACATCGACGGCACCGACCACCGACGCATCGGAGCCCGGATCGAAAGGCTCTGCGTCGAGATCTTCCTCGGGGGGGACCTGCGCTCGGCCATGGCGGGCGCCGCGCTCCCCGCGATGCCCCACGTGCTCGCGTTTCAGGAGGTCACCCGCCACGCCCACAGTGCCCTTCGCGGCCACCTCCGAGCCGCCGGCTTCCAGATGTGGCCCCCGCAACCCCTCGAAGACCGCGAGGACTACCTTCTGCTCGCGGTGCGCCCGCCCTACCGGCTGGGGCGATGCGAGTTCCGCCCGTTCACGGTCAGCGCGCTCCGCCGTGGCTGCCTCGTCGCGGACCTCGACGGACCTCGACCGTGCCGCTTCCTCACCGGGCATCTGGAGAGCCTGAGGAGCGGCCGCGAGGCCCGGCTCGCGCAGGCACGCGAGGTCGACCGGTGGCTCCAAGAAGCAACCCCCGCGGTGTTCGGGGGCGACACCAACCTCCGGCAGGGGGAGTGGGCTGTGCTGCGCACCGGCTTTCGCGCCCAGGACGCGTTCCATCGGGTCGGGGAACCCCGCGCCCATGCCGCGACGTGGTGGCCGCGGCCGGGCCTGCCGGGCTATCGCTTCGACCGCTTCTGGCTGACCGAAGAATGGCGCGTCGCGTCGTTTCGTACCCGACGCGCGCTCGGCGCCAGCGACCACGCCGGGATAGAGGTCGATCTCGGCTGTCGCCCCGAACCTCGCTCCTCCCGCGGAGCTTGAGCGCCGCCGCGGGACAACTCGCGGTCCACAAAGAAACAGAACCTCGGGACACGGCCTTTCGGCTATGGTGACCCAGCACCGGGGCCGCAGGAGGAGGAGCCTATGAGGGGGGAAGAGTGGCGTGGCGAGGGCACGGTCCTCGTCGTGGACGATGAAGACATGGTGCGGCGCGTCCTGCGCTTGAGCGTGGAGCGCCTCGGATTCGACGTCGTCGAAGCCGAGGACGGCGAACGTGCGCTGCAGGTCTTCCGAGAGCATCGGCGCGACCTTCGAGCGGTCATCCTCGATCGAACACTTCCGGGCGCCTCGGGGACTCAAATCATGGACGAGCTCCGTCAAGTGGATGGGAGCATCCCCATCGTCCTGACCAGCGGATACACCGACGACGGGAGCAACGCGGACGCCTTCCTGGCCAAACCGTTCCGGCCAACGGAGGTCGCCACGCTGCTTGAGAAGCTCCTGGAGGGAGCGGGGTGAAGCGGCCCCTGCTGCTGCTTGTCTCGGTGGTCGCGACCGCGTGCGGCGGCAGCGGCACGGGCGTCGACGGAGCCGTGTTGGACGCCGGGCCCCGGGACAGCACCACGGGCGGAAGAGACGCGGGTCGCGACGGGGGCCTGGATGGTGGCGGAGACACAGGCGAGGGCCGGGGAGACGCGGGGGTCGACGCCGAGGTCGGCACGGCGGGCTGCCGCTCCGGAGCGGGGCTGCCGGAAGGAGCGAACACCTTCTCGCTGGGCGGCCGCGAGCGCCGCTTCGTGCTGCGCCTCCCCGACGGCTACCGAGGCGCGCGCCCCTGGCCCCTCGTGCTGGCGCTCCATGGCAACGGCGGAAGCGCCAGCTACTGGGACGCGACGAGCGGGGTCCGGGACATCCGCGACGTCCTTCGCACGGAGGCCGTCCTGGTCATCGCCGAGGCGATCGATGGCAAGTGGCGGGACTACGACATGCCCCGCGAAACATGGCCTGCCCGCATCGAGCAGGAGCTGGCTTACTTCGACCATGTGTTGGCCCTCGTCCGCGAGGAGCTGTGCCTCGACGAAACCGCGACCTTCGCCATGGGCTTCAGCGGCGGCGGCTCCTTTTCGGGGGTCCTCGGCTGCCGGCGCACCGACATCCGCGCCTTCGCGGCGGGGGGCGCGGTGATCTATTTCGACGAAACCGACTGCGTGGGCCGACCCGCCGCGTGGATCACCCTGGGCGATGAGGAGCTCGACGGGCGGGAGCCCTTCCGCGAGTTCTGGCGGCTGCGCGCAGGTTGCGCGGACGTGGGCGCCGGCGTGCCCCCCGATCCGAGCCAATGCGTCGCCTACGGTGGCTGCGACCCGACGACGCCGGTCCACTACTGCCAGCACCCCGGCGGACACGTCTGGCCGGACTACGGCAGCCAAGCCATGTGGCGCTTCTTCGCTCAGTTCGTCCACTGACGCGCGGCATCTCAGCCGCACCCACCGGGGCCACAGGTGGCGCCCTCGTCCCCCTCGGACCGGGACTCCTCCTGGGCCCGCTCCAGCGCCTGCAAGAGCGTCTGGGGAGACTGAGCCCCGGAGACCCCGAAGCGACCCACGAGGAAAAACGGGACACCCCGCACGCCCATCGACGCCGCCCGCTCTTCGTCCTGGCGCACCTCCGCAGCGTAGGCATCGCTGCGGACGATCGCGTCCACTTCTCCGGCGTCGAGGCCAACCTCCTGGGCGAGGCGAAGGAGGGTGGCGTGGTCACCGATGCGTGCGCCCTCGCAGAAGTATCCGCGGAGGAAGCGCTCCTTCAGCGCGCCCTGCCGACCTCGGAGCCGGGCGAAGCAAAGCAAGCGATGTGCGTCGAAGGTATTGCCCGGCCGGATGCGATCGAAGCGGAACGCGAGCCCTTCGCCCCGCGCCGTCTCGGTCATCTCGGCGATCATCCTCTCGGCGTGTGCGAGAGGAGCCTCGTACTTGCGAGCCAGGCGTTCGGCGTACGAGGCAACGCTGAGATCCTGCTCGGGTGGCGACGCCGGATCGAGCTCGAAAGCGTGCCAGACGACCTCGACGTCGCGCCCGAAGCGCTCGATCGCCGCCTCCAGCCGCCGCTTGCCCACGTAGCACCAGGGGCAAGCGATATCGGACCAAACATGAACCTCCGTCATTGGTCAATCCTACTTTCCCCCGCGCTCATGGCGAGCGCCGGCTTCCACAAGACCCCCGTCCGACCCATGGGTGCGAGGCGAAGAGCGCGTCGAGCGCCCCGGCGAGTCCAAACCGCATCTCAAGATACCATCGTCGGTCGATCCCCGTGGACTGAGTGCGACCCGCGCCGCGGCGACGAGCCGAGGGAAGGCCGTGTCTTGTCGAGGTGAGGGGATGACGCCCCCAGGCACCCGCAGGCCACGAAGCGGCGACGAGGGGTCTCGAGATGTGCTCCAACGGCCCGTTGTACCGACAGTGGCGGATCGCAGCGGACACCCAGGCGCTCGTCGGGCAAGGTTGTTCGCGGCAACTCAACGCTGACGGAGCGTCAGGGGCGACGGGGCCTTCGCTGGCGGCGCGCCGGGCGCCTCGATCGTTCCCGCAGCTCGATGCGTCGCTCGACGCGTGGCCGTGCCGGGTCCTCCCAGCTCCCGGTCGAGACGATCTCGCGGTGGGGCTCGTACCCTTCGCGCAGCACGAGGATCTCCTGGGCGCGAGCCGTGTCGAGACCTCGCACCCGCACGTCCGGCCCAACGCCCACCAGCCGGAAGATCTTCGCACCGGGGGGAGTGGTCACCACGTGCGCCGTGCCCCGAGGAGCGTCGCTGGGGGCAGCGGTCGGCAGCGGGAGCTCCGGGGCCGAGGCCTCCTCTTCGAGCAGCGGCACGGCCAAATCGAAGCGCCCGTCGACCCAGCGCGCGTCCGCCGGCACCTGCGCCCAGGTCGCCGCGTACCCTTCGAGCATCGCGACCAGCGGTTGGCTGACGCCGACCGGAATGTCCCCAACATCCACCGGGGCGCGCCCCTCGAACACGAGCACGCGGGCGTCCTGGGGCGAAACGTGAAGAACGAGCTCCCCCGCGATCGGCTCCTGCTCGATCGGCTCGGTGGGTTCCGGCGCAGCCGCAGTGTCCGGCTCGTCGAGCCCGAGCCAGCTCCGGACCAAGGTCGGGCGAGACAGCGCAAGCGCCGCAGCCCCTGCGCCCAGCAGGAGCAGGACGACGAGCAAAGCACGACCCGCACCGCCTCCCTTGATGTCCCGAGCGAGATCGTCGTCGGGCGGCAGGTCGAGGACCCCGCGATCGGTGCCGAGGGTCTGGATGCCCGTCGTGTCCTCGGCGTACTTCACCAGAGGATCGACCCCGGTGGTGGAGGATGCAGCACCGTCCGGCGAGGTCGAGCCGCCCGCAGGGCTCAGCAGCTCGATGAGCTCTTTGCGCGCTTGGCCTCGAGCCATCGGGCGAAGGGCCTCCGCCAAGGCGGCGTGAAGCTCCAAGGGGCTTCGGAACTCGGCCGAGCGCAGCAGCTCGGAGATCGGCCCCGAGGCCGTCGGGAGGGCCCTCACCGCGCGGACGAGGCTGCGGGCCGCTTCGCTCGCACGACAAGCATCGAGGGGCGGTGAAAGCAACACGAGGCCGTCCTCAGAAAGACGAATCTGCTCGGCGCTCACCGCGACGGGACGATCCTGAAGGACATCGCAAACGTCGAGCGCGATGAGACCCGCGACCGCATCGCTGGCCCGGCGCTCGAAGCGCGCGAGCTCCGCCCCGAGGTCGGCCAGGGAGACCCCACGCCGCAACGCCGCAGCCTCTTCCGGCGAGACAAGCGCCGAGACCGACGGCAAGGTCTCCCCGGAGTAGGAGCCCTCGTCGGTTACCGCGGGAAAGGAGTCGGAGGGCTTCCCCTGGCGAGCCTGCTGGAGGATGAGAAGCCGGGACTCTCGCTCGTGGGGGAAGAGTCTCTCCATCCACTCGCTGATCTCCGCTGTTCCGATGGTCATCCCGGAGATCGTCAGGAACTTGCGCAGCTCTTGGCCCAGGGCTCGGGCCGTGCGGTAGCGCTGCTCCCTATCACGCGCCAGCGCGCGCAGGACGATCTTGTCAAGGTCGGCCGGCACCCAGGGGCTGACCTCCGAGGGCGCGGGCACGTCGTCGAAGACGACCGCCGAGAGCGTCGCCGCGTCGCTGTCGCGGCGGAAGAGGCGGCGCAATGTCAACGCCTCCCACAAACAGACGCCGAGCCCCCATACATCGGCGCGCCGATCGACCTCCTCGTTGCGCACCTGCTCGGGAGCGACGTACGCGAACTTGCCCTTGATCTTGCTTATCTTGGTCTCGTGGATGCGCTCGGCCGCCTTCGCGACGCCGAAGTCCACGATCTTCACGCCTCCGTCGTAGGTGACGACGATATTCTCCGGTGAGACGTCACGGTGAACCACACCGAGCGGCTCGCCATCGGCGCCCCGCAACTCGTGGGCGGCATGGAGGCCCTCGCTCGCGTCGGCGATGATGCGGGCTACGTACCAGGGCAGCCGCTTGATCTCTTCCTTGTCCTTTCGCCGCGCGATGATGCGCGCGATCCGCTTGATGGGCTCGCCGAGCAGATACTCCATCGCCAGGTAGTAGACGCCCTGCTCCTGCCCGAAGTCGAAGACGGTGCAGACGTTTGGATGGTCGATGCCCGCTGCGAGGCGCGCCTCGTCCAGGAACATCTCGACGAAAGCGTTCTCGCCCACGAGATGGTCGTGGATCACCTTGAGCGCGACGACCTTCTCGAAACCGCTCCGGTGTTCGGTTCGCGCGAGGTAAACCGTAGCCATGCCGCCGGACGCGAGCTTGGAGAAGATCCGGTAACGTCCGAACCGACTCGGAAGCGACTCGCTCGAGGTCCGCGGGGGCACCCGCCCAGGGTACTCCGGCGGGGGCGGCGAGGGCGAGTCTGCGGTCCCCAAGGGGCACAGGCCTGTACGCAGAAGGCCCCCTGAACTTGGGAGCGCCCGCGACCGCTTCATGGGCACCTCCGTGCCCCGAAACTGGGCACCCAGGGCTGTCAGCGGTCAGGAGCCGGGGTCAAAGCGCGGGAAAAATCGCCTCGAAGAAAACGAGCGCCAGCGCGAAGAGCACCACGGCCACTCCGACGCCCACGAGCAAAGGCACGTACCAGGGCTTGTTCTCGCGAGCGGCGCCATCGGCGCTCAGCCAGGCTCCGAGAGGAAACCCGACCAACCACGTGGCCAGGTAGGTCGCCGCGACTCCCGCCCTCTCCGAGCTCGCGCCGGCCACGCCGACCAGGAGCAGCGCGAGCCCGAGAGCGCCGAGGGTGGCGGCGCGCCAGCGTCGGGCGGCCCCGGTGATCGCGGCGCCGAACCGAAGCGGCAGCGCGCGGCGCGTCAGAGTCATCGGCCCGCCGCAAGAAGGGCACTGGGTCATCAACTGCGGCGGCTCCCGGCCCGGTTGCAGGTGCCCCTGAGCGCGGGCGATCTCGAAGGCTGGAACGAAGGCCAAGTCGAAGCCGCAGGCGTCGCAACGCGCTTCCCAACCTTGGAGGTTGTCGCGGGCCGCGGGCGGCAACCAGACGAGCGGGGGATGGATGGCCGAAGGCCGGACGAAAACCTCCAGGTTCGGGTGCACCCCGGGTTCGATGGGCGAGCCTTCGAGGACGAGGGCCCGGTAGACCTCGCCCTCGCGCCGCAGCAAGCGCACCGGGAGCCTCTCCCGCTGGTATCCGCGGTGGGTGTAGAGGAAGGTCGCGTCGAAGACCCCTGGGCGCGAGGGGTCCGCATAAGGAGCGAGCGCCGGGTCGGTGTTCCAGGGCTCGGGGGCCTCGCCCACAGGGGCGGCCGCCGGCGCGGCCGGGTCGCGATAGCCGCCGGGGATCGAGCCGGTGGTGAGGGAGGGGGAGTGCCCTCGCTTGAAGGTGCGCAGCGCGCTGACGCCGTACCAGGGCAAGAGCAGCACGAGCCAGAGGATGTTGGCCGGCAGGAGGTTGACCAGCGTCAGCCGACCAAGCTCCCGGCGCATGCACCGCGGGCAGGCCACGACGGTGCCGTGCCTGAGGCTCCAGGCAACCCCCAGGAACAGAAGGAAGAGCGGAAGGCGGAAGGCTTTGAGGCTGTCGGTGCTGGCGCCGCAGCGAGGGCAGGGACGCGGATGGTGGTTCGTCATATCGGACAGGCGGCAAGGCGCGGCTCATGATAACTCAAGGGGAACCCGCCTTTCTCCCTCGACAGGCTCGGGCCCCGTGGCGTGACCTCCCCTCTCCGGGGTGCTAGGACCGGCCGCGATGAAGAGCTTTCTCTGCCGGCACGAGATTCACTGCACCCCTGCCGAGTTCTGGGAGAAGATCCACTTCGGTGGCTTCAACCAGGCGATGTACGACCGCCTCGGCTACGGCTACGAGGTCCTCGAGGACGACCCCGAAAGCGGCAAGCGACGCAGCCACATCACACCGGTCGTCGACGCGCCGGCTGTGTTGGTCAAGGCTCTGGGGGAGAGCGTCTCCTTCGAAGAGCGTGGGCAGCTGCACCGCGATGCTGAGGACGACCCGGCGAAGCATCGTTACGAGTTCGACGTCATCCCGGCCGTGTTCCCCAACAAGATCAAGATCAACGGTCACATGACGGTCGAACCCAAGGGCGACGATCGCTGCTGGCGATGCGTGCAGTTCAACGTTGGCTGTACGATCTTCGGCATCGGAGGCATCTTTGAGCACTTCGTCGTCAAGGAGATCCAGAAGAACTACGACGAAAGCGCCCGGTTCACCAACGACTACCTGGCCGGACGCCTGGGCTGAGTCTCGTCACCGCTGTGCGGCCTGCGTACGCCCTCCGCCGCCATCCTCTTACCTCGAGAATGCTCGGCATTCCCTCGCCTCGCGGATGCGCCACCGGTCCCAGCCAGTTCACGGACCGATGAACGATCGCTGTTGAGATGTGCTGTAGAGTCGAGCGATGGTCCAACGTGCGCGCGCCTATTGGCTGATGAAGAGCGAACCCGACGTCTACTCGATCGACGATCTCGAGCGAGACGGTCGGGCCGAGTGGGAGGGCGTCCGAAACTATCAGGCGCGCAATTTCATGCGCGAGATGAAGCGCGGCGACCTCGTGCTCTTCTACCACTCGAACGCCAAGCCCCCCGGGGTGGCGGGTCTTGCGGAGGTCGTCGGCGAGGCGCGGCCGGACCCGCATCAGTTCGATCCGAACAGCCCGTACTACGATCCCAAGTCCAAACCCGACGATCCCCGCTGGGACCTCGTGGAGGTAGGCTTCGTCGAGAAGTTCGAGGCCCCCGTCCCCCTCGCAGCCCTCAAGGCCGAGCCCGCGCTCGCGGACATGCCGGTGGTCCGCAAGGGGATGCGTCTGAGCGTGATGCCCATCGAAAAGAAGCACTTCCAGCGCGTGCTGAAAATGGCCAAAGCCACGACCAAGGTCCGCTGATGAGCGGGTGGTCCGCGGCGAACGATGCGGCTGAGGGGTAGGATGCGCCTGGCCATCGTCGGCGACGTCCACGAGCGCTGGGACGAGCAGGACTCGGCCCTCCTCGACGCCCAGGGGTACGACGGGGTCCTCTTCGTGGGGGACCTCGCCAACTACACCGTCAAGGGAGGGCTGGCGACCGCCCGGCGCATCGCAACGCTGAAGACGCCCGCGTGGCTCATCCCGGGCAACCACGACGCCGTGGACCAAGGCCAGCTCGCCGCCGAGGTGGTCCCCGCGCTCGGATTCCTCCGAGGCCTCCTGGACGGCGGCATGGCCGAGCGGGTCGCTGCGCTGCGGGAGGCGCTCGCGCCCGTGGTCCTGGTGGGCTACGAGCTCCACGACCTCGGCGGGCTCTGCCTCCTGGCGACGCGGCCCCACAGCGCCGGGGGCCCCCGGGTGACGTACCCGCGCTACATGCAGGAAACCTTCGGGGTCGCGGACATGGACGATTCGGCGCGCCGCCTGTGTGGACTCGTCGACCAAGCCACGGCGCCACTGGTCGTCCTGGGACACAACGGCCCCGCGGGGCTTGGGGAGGCCCCTTCGTCGATCTGTGGTCGCGACTTCGGTCGCGGCGGCGGGGATTGGGGTGACCCGGACCTGCGCGCCGCCCTCGACCACGCCCACGCGACCGGCAAGCCCGTTCGGGCCGTGGTGTTCGGCCACATGCACCGCGCTCTTCGGGGAGGCGGGCGCCGGCAGTGGACCGTGCGCCGCGAGGGCTGCCTCTTCGTGAACGCGGCGCAGGTGCCGCGGCGCCGGAAGGGCAAAGGGCGGCACCACGTCTTGCTCGAGGTCGGAGTCGAGGCGTCCGCGAAGGACGTCTGGTTGTAGGTCAAGCGACGGAGCGGCGCCCGAGGGCGAGCCAGCCGAGCAGGCCGAAGGCCACCGTCGCGCCCGCGAAGGCGGCGACGACCGGGCGCTCCAGGACCGAGTGGGCGATCATCCAGGCGCTGAGCAGCAGGAACGCGAGGGTGCTCCAAGGGTACCCCCAGGTGCGGTAGGGGCGGGCGAGCTCGGGCTCCCGGAAGCGGAGCACGAAGACGCCGGCGGCCACGAGCGCCGCAAAGAACGAGAGCGAGACCCCCACGTAGACCAGAAGGGCCTCGAAGGTCGCGCTCAGCGCCATGGCAACCGCCGCGCCCGCCTGCAGCACGGTGGCCCCGATCGGCCCACCACCGGCTCGACGTTGCGCGAGGAGACGCAGTCGGGGGTGGTCGCGCCCCATCGCTTCGACGACCCGCGGGCCGGTCATCACGAGGGCACCGACGGTGCTGACGAGCCCCAGGGCGATCAGCGCGCTCAGCAGCCGGCCGGCGGCCGGGCCGAAGAGCGCCTCGGCCGCGACATACGCGACATCGACGCGGCCGGCCAACGCATCCGCGGGCGCTGCGGCGACGAAGACGAGGTTGAGCCCAAGGTAGAGCACCGTCACCAGGCCGGTGCCGAAGGCCAGCGCGCGCGGGAGGTTGCGGCTCGGCTCCCGCGTCTCCCCGGCCACGTAGGCCGCGGCGTTCCAGCCGGTGTAGGCGAAGCTCACCAGCACCAAGCCGACGGCGAAGGGTCCGCTGAGGATCGCCTCGCGCCATGGCTTGCCGCCGGCGACGTGGGTGAGCTCGACGCGGCCGATGGCGCCCATGAGGAAGACGACGATGAGCGCGACCTTCAGGGCGGTCATCAGATCCTGAAAACGGGTCGCGCGCCGCACCGTGGCCACGTGCAAGGTCGCGAGGAGCAGCACGAGGATGACGCCCGCCGCCAGAGGCCACCCCTGAGGACCGCCGGGGAAGACGCGCTGCAGGTACACGCCGAAGGCGATGGCCGACGCGGCGGTCGGCGCGGCAAAGCCCACGAGCAGCGACACGAAACCCGCCGCGAAACCGAGCGCCGGATGGTAGATACGACCGAGCAGGGCGTACTCTCCACCGTTCGTCGGCAGCGCCGCGACGAGCTCGCCGTAGCTCAGAGCGCCGCCCAACGCGACGACACCGCCGACCCCCCAACACAACAGGACGGCCACGCTCGAGCCGATGTCCGCGACGAGCAGCCCCGTGGTCGTGAACACGCCGGTGCCGATCATGGAGGCGACGACCAGGAGCGTCGCCGTCCGGAGCCCCAAGGTGCGCTCCACGGGCGCGGTCGCCGCGTCGCCCGATCCCACAGCGCTCACCGGACGGCCCCGAGGGATCGCGGCGCCCGCCGCTCGAGCTGGCGGCGGCACGCGGGCCCGAGGTGGCCGGTGCTGCGGTCCACCGTCGCGATGCTCCCGTGGGCGTCGTTCATCACGCAGCGGTCCTCGGTGCAGTGGGGCAGGCCGAGGGTGTGGCCGATCTCGTGAATAGCGGTGGTCACGACTCGGAAGCGGAGATGTTCGGTGTCGCGCGCGCGCCGGCGCAGCCGGAAGGTGCTGATGACACTCGCGCGGCCGCCGAGGTCACCGAGCCCGAAGACGCCCCAGTCGGAGTGCCCGTGGGCCGACGTGGAGATGTCGACGGTCGTGAGCCCGAGCGCCTTCACGGACGAGGGTTCGCCATCGAGGTGCATGCGGAGGTGGTCGAGGAGCCTGTCGGCGCGGTAACGCCGCCGCGGCGGGTAGTAAGCGTCCGCGGGAAGATCCATCGGGGGGAGGCGGGCGACCTCGACCTGGAGCTCGGCCTGCAGCCCCTCGGCGACGGCCGCCCGCAGCTCCGCGGGGAAGGGGCCGAAGGTCACGAGCTTCACGTGCGCACGCGGTCCCGGATCCGGCTGCGCCATAGCCGGCACGGGCTGCGGCGCGGCGGGAGAGGACGCCGGCGCCTGGGCCTCGCTCGCGTCGCAGCCAAACCACAGCAAGAGGAGAGCCGCGGTGCGCATGACTCAGCCTATCATCGGGGCGTGCGGCTGGCTCTGCTGGTGCTCTGGGGGATCGCGTGCGGCGAGGCCGGCTCGGCTCCTGAAACCG
>Ga0256832_1000599_pt1 | contig 23708 bp, 23 predicted proteins | sample 134614metaG_FD_190534 | JGI IMG/M metagenome (GOLD analysis project Ga0256832, IMG submission 190534) | Hydrothermal vent microbial communities from Lau Basin, Pacific Ocean - 134-614 | ecosystem: Environmental > Aquatic > Marine > Hydrothermal vents | place: Pacific Ocean: Lau Basin | collected... | reverse complement strand
CCCTCCTCGGCCAGCTGGCGCACGGCCAGGAACTCGAGGATGCGTTCCTTGACCTCGTCGAGGCCGTAGTGGTCCTCGTCGAGGATCTCGCGGGTGCGCTGGATGTCGATGGCGTCGCCCGAGGCCTCGGTCCAGGGCACGTCGAGCAGCCAGTCCAGGTAAGTGCGGGCCACGGTGGCCTCGGGGCTGCCGGGCTGCATGCGCTCGAGCCGGGCCAGCTCCTTCAGCGCCTTCTCCTTGACCTCGTCGGGCATGCCGCTGGCCTCGATGCGCTCGCGCAGCTCGAGCATCTCCCCCGCGGCGTCCTCGCCGCCGAGCTCCTTCTGGATGGCCTTCATCTGCTCGCGCAGGTAGTACTCGCGCTGGTTGGCGTCCATCTGCTCCTTGACGCGGGCGGCGATCTTGGAGTCGAGGGCGAAGCGCTCGAGGTCGCGCAGCAGCAGCTCGAGCACCTTCCTGAGGCGCTGCTCCACGCCCACGGTCTCGAGGACGGCCATCTTGTCCTCGACGTTCCAGGTGGCGTAACCGGCGGCCACGTCGGGCAGCCGCACCGGGTCGGCCATGCCGAGCACCGCCTCCACCTTGTAGCGGTCCAGGCGCAGGCCTTTGTGGGCCTCCACGTAGCGCTCGAAGGCCTCCTTGAGCTCGCGCATCAGCACCCGCACCAGGGCCTCGTCGTAGCCGTCCGGGTCTTCCAGCAGCTCGCCGGCGGCGGCCACGTAGCCGCGCTCTTCGCGGTAGGCGAGCAGACGGGCCCGCGCCTTGGTTTCCACGACGACCTGCAACGTGCCGTCGGGCAGGCGCATCACCTGCTTGACCGCCGCGAGCACCCCGGTGTCGTAGAGGTCCTCGGGGGTGGGCTCGTCCACCTCGGGCGCCTTCTGGGTGACCAGGAAGACGTGGCGGTCGTCCTCGCTCGCACGCTCGACGGCCGCCTTGGAGCGGGGGCGGCCCACGTCGACCGGCGAGGTCGTGTGGGGCAGGATCACGGTGTTCCTGAGCGGAATGACGGGAAGTTCCAACGTGGGTTTGTCCATGGTGTTCAGCTCGCTTGGCGCAGCCGCGCCTCGTGGAGTGCCTCCAGGGGTTCGTCCAGGTGCGCCGCGTCGAAGCGCAGTTCATGCACGCCGCTTGCGGGCACCTCGTACATCAGGTCGACCATCGCCCGCTCGATCACCGAGCGCAGACCGCGCGCCCCGGTACCGCGCTCGAGCGCCCTGCGGGCCACCTCGCGCAGCGCCGCCTCGCTGATCTCCAGGTTCACGCCCTCCAATTCGAAGAGGGTGCGGTACTGGCGCACCAGCGCGTTCTTGGGCTCGGTGAGGATGCGCACCAGGTCGTCTTCGGAAAGCTCGTGGAGTTGCACGATCACCGGCACCCGCCCCACGAACTCGGGAATGAGGCCGTACTTGACCAGGTCCTCGGGGATCACCTCAGTGTCGCCGCCCTCGCTCGAACCCGAGCGAAAGCCGATCGGTGTCTGGTCGGTGCGCGCCTTCACGATGGCTTCGAGTCCGTCGAACGCGCCGCCCAGGATGAAGAGGATGTGCTTGGTGTTGATCGCGACCGTCTCCTGGTGCGGGTGCTTGCGCCCGCCCTGGGGCGGCACGTTGGCCACGGTGCCCTCGATGATCTTGAGCAGCGCCTGCTGCACCCCCTCGCCGGAGACGTCGCGGGTGATCGAGGGGCCTTCGGACTTGCGGGCGATCTTGTCGATCTCGTCGATGTAGATGATGCCGCGCTCGGCGGCCTCGACGTTGTAGTCGGCGGCCTGCAGCAGGCGCACGAGCACGTTCTCGACGTCGTCGCCTACGTAGCCGGCCTCGGTGAGGGTGGTGGCGTCGGCGATCGCGAAGGGCACCTTGAGCTGCCGGGCCAGGGTTTCCGCGAGCAGCGTCTTGCCCGTACCCGTGGGTCCGATGAGCAGGACGTTCGACTTGCCCAGCTCGGCCTCGGGGTGCTGTAGCCGCTTGTAGTGGTTGTAGACGGCCACCGCCAGCACCTTCTTGGCCTCCTCCTGGCCGATCACGTAGTCGTCGAGGAAGGCCTTGATCTCGGCAGGCCGCGGCAGCTCCCCCAGCCCCGGGGACGGGGCGGCCTGCTGGCTCGCGATCATCTCGTGGGCCAGCTCGATGCAGTCGCTGCAGATGTAGACGTCGGCCACGGGCGCCTCGAACAAGCGGGCGCCTTCACGGGCCGTCTTGCCGCAAAACGAGCAGGCGGGATCAGGCGTCTTCACGTGCAATCACCCGGTCGACGAGGCCGTAGTCCTGGGCCTCGTCCGCGGTCATCCAGAAGTCGCGGTCGCTGTCGGCCTCCACTTTTTCCACCGGCTGACCGGTGTGCTTGGCCAGCAGTTCGTTGAGCAGCTTCTTGGACTTGAGAATCTGCTCGGCCTGGATGGCGATGTCGGTAGCCTGGCCCTGCGCACCGCCCCAGGGCTGGTGGATCATCACCCGCGCGTGGGGCAGGGCGTAGCGCTGGCCGGGCTCACCGGCGGCCAGCAGAAACGCCCCCATGCTGGCGGCCATGCCGACGACGATCGTGGCTACCGGGCTCTTGACGTACTGCATGGTGTCGTAGATGGCCAGTCCGGCGTAGACGTCGCCGCCCGGCGAGTTGATGTAAAGTTTGATCTCCTGGTTGGGGTTCTGGGCCTCGAGAAAGAGCATCTGCGCCACGATGGTGTTGGCCACCTGGCTGTCGATCGGCGTGCCCAGGAAGATGATGCGGTCCTTGAGCAGCCGCGAGTAGATGTCGTACACGCGCTCGCCGCGCGCGGTTTGTTCGATGACGTACGGTACGATCATAACCGCCTCCATTCTACCCCGGATGATGAGAAGAGCGGGCCCGCGGGCCCGCTCGCACCCGTACGTTGCGCTAGGCCAGCTGGGTGGCCGCTTCGGTCAGCGCCTTGTCGCGCAAGAGGCGCAGCTTTAGGTTCTCGAGCGCCTCCTCGCCGACGGCCTGTTTGAACTCGGGCACCTTCAGGCCGTAACGCTCGGCGTAGCTCTTCAGGTAGGCCTCCCATTCCTCGTCGGTCACCTGGGTGCCCAGCTCTTCGGCCAGCTTCTCGAGCGCCAGACCGCGGCGAACCCGCATCTCGGCCTGTTTGCGCAGGTCTTCCTTGAAGTCCTCGAGCTTGCCCTCGTTCCCCAGCCCCTTGAGGTAGTCCTGCAGGGGGATCCCCTGGCGGCCCAGGTCTTCTTCGATGTCGCGCAGCACCGCCCGTTCCTCGTCACGGATCATCGAGGAGGGAATCTCGACCTCCAGGGCCTCGGCCAGCTTTTCCAGCAGAGCCTGCTTGCGCGCTTCCAGGTAGTCGCGCTCGGCGTGCGCCTCCAGGGATTCGCGCACCTTGGCGCGCAGTTCGTCCAGGTTCTCGGCCTCGAGGGTCTTGGCGAACCCCTCGTCCAGCTCGGGCAGCCGCACCTCCTTGACCTCGAGCACCTTGGTGGGCACCCGCCGCACCACCTCGCCCTCCTCGCTCACAACCGGAATCTCGAGCTCGTCGCCCGCCTTCTTCCCCAAAAGCGCCTCGCGCACGTGGGGCTCGGCGCGGTCCAGCTCGATGGGGAAGCGCGAGCCGTCGTCCACCTCGACGACGACGTGGTCCCCTTCCCGCGCCTCGCGCTCGACGGTCTGCACCTCGGCGTAACGGCGTCGCAGGTCCTCGAGGGCCTCGTCCACCATCGCGTCGGTGACCTCGGGCTTCTCGACCCCGAGCTCGAAGCTCTTCCAGTCCGGCAGTTCCACCTCGGGGTAGAGCTCCACCTCCACGGTGTAGGCGTAGGGCGCGCCCGCCGGCGGCGCCTCCCTGCCCTCGACCAAGCGCGCGGCGATGGCCGCGAGGCCCAGCTCGCGCACCGCCTCGGGGTAGCTGGCCTCGATCAGGCGCTCGCGCACCTCGTCCCAGAAGGTCTCCTCTCCTACACGGGCGAGGATGACCTTGTCCGGCGCTTTGCCGGGTCGGAAGCCGGGCACCTTCAAACGGCGACGGTAGGCCTCCAGCAGTTCACGGGTGGTCTTTTCTACCTGACCCGCGGGCACTTCCACGCGCACCATGGCGCTTGCACCCGATTGTTCCAGTATCTCGGCCATATACGCTCCTTGCTTCAAGGCTGCGGCGGCCCAACCCTCTGGTGCGAGGAGGGGGACTTGAACCCCCACGGCCGAAGCCACCAGATCCTAAGTCTGGCGCGTCTACCAATTCCGCCATCCTCGCGTGGGCGGTTGGGCCGCCCGCCTAGAGAATACCACCCCGTCTGGGGTGGCATTCTTGCTGGGGTGAGCGATGGGACTTGAACCCACGACCCCCGGTTCCACAGACCGGTGCTCTAACCAGCTGAGCTACGCTCACCACGCTCAGCAAACGTCATTCTAGAGGGTACAGGGATAAGCGTCAACCGCGGCGGCAAGGGGCCGGCTTCCCTTTCGGTAGGGATGCCGGACCCCGGTCGGGGTAGCTGGCTGTAATCTCCCAAAACGTTGTTCATAGAGCCGACGGCCGTGGGGGCCCTGTTCCGCAGACCGGAAGCCGCAGATTCCTCGGCCTCCCCCTTGGGGGGAGGCGGCGGCGTTGCCGGAAGGGGATTGTTGGAGGCGGTGCGTGGTGCGTGGTGGTGGATAGGTTCTGGGATGTGGGGTGTGGGAAGTGGGTGGTGGGAGGTGGGAACGACGCAAGACGGGTTTCCGCAGGCCGCGGGTAGCGGCCACGAACCACGGCCACAAACCCCAAGCTACAAGCCACGGGCCACAAGCTACCCACCCCCTTTCCCGCCTCCCCGCATCGAGGCCGGCCTGCCGGCCGGGACCCGGGGCCCATGCCGCAGGCGACGCCAACGTTAGGGCTACCCGCAACGGGGCCGACCACGAGCCACGAGCTACAGGCCACGGCCTACGAGCTCGTGGCCTGTGGAAAAGCCTTTTCGACCCCGAGTGCTCAGATTGGGAACGTTGCTTCCCTGAAGAGAAGGCAGCCCTATCAAGGCCACCGTCGCCAGGGCACCCTCCGCCGGGGTTGGCCGAGGCCTTGCCGCAACGAGCTTTTTGAGATCCGCACCGCTTCAAGAACCCGCCCACCCGCAATCGCCGTAGAATGCAGCGCGGTGACGGCTTCGCCCCTGACCTTCCTCTTCGCGCTCGAGCTCGGGCTCGCGCTCGCCGGGGCGCTGTGGATGCGCTTGGCGGGTTACGCCTTCTTCCCCGCCCCCAGGCCGCTTCAGGACACGCTCTACTTCCTCGCCGGCTACCTCGTGCTGCTCGCCCTGGAGCGGCTGACCGAGCTCCTGGCCCCGGCCGCCTACCGCGAGCTGGACGCGCTCATGCGCCAGCTCGGCCGCCTGCTGCGCGCGTCGGGGGTGGGCTACGCCAGCGCGTTGGCGCTCGCGCTGGCCAGCGCGTTGGGCGAGGAGCTCTTCTTCCGGGGAGCGCTGCAAAACGCACTCGGCCACGTTTTCGGACCCTGGGGGGCCCTGGTGCTGCAAGCCGCTCTCTTCGCCCTCGGCCACCCCGCACCCGGACGCGCGGGCCGGCTCTACGCGCTTTGGGCCTTCGCCGCCGGCCTGGTCTTCGGCGGCCTCTACCTGCTGAGCGGCAGCCTGATGCCGGGCATCCTGGCCCACTTCCTCTACAACGCCAAGGGCTTTGCCGAGTTCTACGAGGAACCGGGCCCCGCGTCCCGCTAACCCCTTGTTATCCTGAAAGGCGGAGGTTTTGGCATGGCCTATCAACACATCAAGGTCCCGGAGTGGGGCGAAAAGATCACCATCAGCGGCGGTAAGCTCCAGGTGCCCGACCAGCCGATCATCGCCTTCATCGAGGGCGACGGCACCGGTCCGGACATCTGGAACGCCTCGCAACCGGTGCTCGACGCCGCGGTCGAAAAGGCCTACGGCGGCCTGCGAAAGATCGCCTGGATGGAGGTCTTCGCCGGCGAGAAGGCCAACGAGGTCTACGGCGAGCCCGTCTGGCTGCCCCAGGAAACGCTGGACGCGATCAACGAGTACCTGGTGGCCATCAAGGGACCGCTCACCACGCCGGTAGGCGGCGGCATCCGCTCGATCAACGTAGCCCTGCGGCAGAAGCTCGACCTCTACGCCTGTGTACGCCCGGTGCGCTACTTCGAAGGCGTGCCCAGCCCGGTCAAGCACCCCGAGCTGGTCAACATGATCATCTACCGCGAGAACACCGAGGACATCTACGCCGGCATCGAGTGGCCCGCGGGTTCCGACGACGTCAAGAAGATCCTCGCATGGCTGAAGGCCGAGTTCCCCGAGGCCTACGGCAAGATCCGCTTCCCCGACACCGCGGGGCTGGGCCTCAAGCCGGTGAGCGCCGAAGGCACCAAGCGGCTCGTCGAGGCGGCCATCAACTACGCCATCGAACAGGACCTACCCAGCGTCACCCTGGTGCACAAGGGCAACATCATGAAGTTCACCGAGGGCGCCTTCCGCGACTGGGGCTACGAGGTCGCACGGGAAAAGTTCGGCGCCCAGCCGCTCGACGGCGGGCCCTGGCACGTGATGAAGAACCCCCGCACCGGGCGCGAGATCGTCATCAAGGACGTGATCGCCGACGCCATGCTGCAGCAGATCCTCACCCGTCCCGCCGAGTACTCGGTGATCGCCACGCTCAACCTCAACGGCGACTACCTCTCCGACGCCCTGGCGGCCGAGGTGGGCGGGATCGGCATCGCCCCCGGCGCCAACATCAACTACCAGACGGGAAAGGCCATCTTCGAGGCCACCCACGGCACCGCGCCCAAGTACGCGGGCCAGGACAAGGTCAACCCCAGCTCGGTCATCCTCTCGGGCGAGATGATGCTGCGTTACCTGGGCTGGGACGAGGCCGCCGACCTGATCATCAAGGCCATGTCGGAGACGATCAAGGCGGGCCTGGTCACCTACGACTTCCACCGACTCATGGTGGCCGAGGGGCGCGAGGCCAAGCTGCTCAAGTGCAGCGAGTTCGGCCAGGCCCTGATCGAACACATGTAGAACTCCGCGCACACCACAGCCCCTGCAGCGCAGGGGCTGTGGTTTTTTACTTCGCTTTGACCCTGTACGTATAGGATGAAGAGGTAGCGAGGCCAGGTTTGCGTGCGCACACGCGCCTGCAACGGCGCTTCGCTTCGGTTATAGGAGGTGGAAACGATGATCAAGGAGTTCAAGGAATTTATCATGCGCGGCAACGTGCTGGACATGGCCATCGGCATCGTGATCGGTGCGGCCTTCGGAGCGTTGGTCAAGTCGTTCGTGGCCAACATCCTCATGCCCCCTATCGGCCTGCTCATGGGAGGGCGCGACTTCTCCAACCTCTTCGTCGTCCTCAAGAGCGGGACCCAGCCGGGTCCCTACGCGACCATCGAGGCGGCCAAGGAAGCGGGCGCGGTCGTCTGGCCCTGGGGCGTGTTCGTGAACGAAGTGGTGACCTTCCTCATCATCGCCTTCGCCATCTTCTTGGTGGTCAGGACCATCAACCAGATGAAGCGGAAGGAAGAAGAAGCGCCCCCGCCGCCGCCCGAACCGTCGGCCGAGGAAAAGTTGCTCAGCGAGATTCGCGACCTGCTGGCGCAAAAGTAGCCCGGTCCAGCGGCAAAGGCGCGGGCGGTCTTTGCGCCCGCGCCTTACTCTAGACTAAAGAGCAGGAGCCGCCATGGACGAAGCCCCCTGGGAGATCCTCGAGCGCCGCACCCTCGCCGACGACCCGGTCGAGATCGTGCACGAACGGCTGCGCACCCATACCGGCGCCCTGCTCGACTACTACTACCAACCCCGCCGCATCCGGGTGGTCTTCGCGCTCCCGGTAACCGAGCACCGTACGGCCCTGCTCATTCGTCAGTACCGCCACCCCACCCGCAGGCGCCTCATCGAGGTCCCCGCGGGCAAGGTGGACCCGGAGGAATCGCTCGAGGCCGCGGTGCGCCGCGAACTGCGCGAGGAGCTGGGGGCGGAGGTGGGCGAGCTCGTCCGCTTTCCCGCCTTCTACCCCCAACCCTCGTTCAACGCCGCCGTCTTCTACCCGTTTCTGGCGTTAGAGGCCCGCGTCACCGCCGAACCGGAGCTCGAGGGCGGCGAGCTCATCGAACCCTTCGAGCTGCCCCTCGAGGAGGCCTACCGGCTGCTGGACGAGGGCCGCATCGAGGACGCCTCGACCGCGCTCACCCTCTTCTACGCGCGCCCCTGGCTCGCCGCGCGCGGCTGGGTCAGGGCTCCAGGGCCCTGAGGTGCAGCCACAACCGCACGATCAACGGCGCGACCAGCAGGATCGTCACCACCCTCACGAAGTGCATCGTGGCCACCACCGCGGCGTTGCCGCCCTCCTGGTCGGCCACCAGACTCATCACGCTGATGCCCCCGGGCGTAAAACCAAAGAGCGCCGTGGCGGCGTCCAACCAGCCCAGCTGCACCGCCAGCGCGGCCATCACGAACCCAAAGAACAAGAACCCCAGGGTCCCCAGAAGCGCAAGCGGCAGCACGCTGCGCAAGAGCGGCAACAGGCTGCGGTCGGCGGAAAGGCCGATCAGAATGCCCACCGCGATCTGCACGGCCACCTCGACGCCGCCGGGCAAGGCGACGCGAGCGGGCTGAGCGAAGGCGTAGAACGCGGTGGCGAGCATCGAACCCACGACCGCGCCTCCAGGAACCTGCAAGCGCCAGGCGACGAGGCCGCCCAGCACGCCCCACAGGGTGGCTCCAGCAAGGACGTTCATGCCCTCAGCCTACGCCCGTAGAGGGTGACACGGATAGGAAGATCGGCTAAAATGAAGTGCTGGGAAGGGAGCACGGTCGCGCCCCTACGGGGGTGAGGAAAGTCCGGGCACCGGAGGGCAGGGTGCCAGGTAACGCCTGGGCGCCGCAAGGCGACGGAAAGTGCCACAGAGAACAGACCGCCGATCCGCTCCCCGCGAGGGGAGGCCACGGAGGCAAGGGTGAAACGGTGGGGTAAGAGCCCACCAGCGCTCCGGGAGACCGGGGCGGCTCGGCAAACCCCACCCGGTGCAAGGTCAGATAGGCAGGGAGGGCTCGCCCGGCCCGATCGCACCTGCGGGTTGACCGCATGAGGCCGGCGGCGACGTCGGTCCCAGATAGATGACCGTGCGCGACAGAACCCGGCTTACATCCCTTCCCCACCACCCCCGGCCAAGGCCGGGGGTGGCCTGTGAAGGCGCTGTGGATAACCCTGTGCACAACCCGTAGACGCACGGAAATCGCCGTTGGCGACGCCGCAAAGGCCCCCTCTATCCTGTGCATAAGTGGGAGATTGTGGGGATGTGTGGTAAATCGTGGCATTTCTGGGTGAGTCCGTGGTAAACTAGGCCTCAGTAGCCTGGCGGAGCCGTTATCGAAGTAGGTATCAAACGCACGGCAACCCGTCCGCAGGCTCCGGAAAGGGTCGGGATGGCGAAGCGGATTCCAAGCGGGGAACACCCAGTCAGCCTCGACGGCAAGGGCCGTGTGGTGATGCCCATCCCCTTTCGCGACTTCCTCAAGGAAGGGCTGGTCCTCACCCGCGGCTTCGAGGGCGGGATCGACGTGATCACCCTCGCCGACTGGGCCAAGCTGGAGGAGCGGCTCGAGGGCCTGCCCCTCACCGACCCGGCCACCCGCAACTTCGTGCGCTTCTATTACGCACCCGCCCAAAAAACCAAGCTGGACGGCCAGGGGCGCGTGCTCATTCCGCCGACGCTGCGCCGCTTCGCGGGGCTGACCGACCGCGCGGTGGTGACCGGCGTGATGGACCGCATCGAGATCTGGGACGAGGGCCGCTTCTTCGAGCACCTCGAAAAGACCCGCGAAACCCCATTCGTACCTGAATCGCTCAGGGACATCGTGATTTGACGGAGATGACATTGACCGAAACGACCCACGAACCCGTACTTCTGCAGGAGGCGCTCGACCTGCTTGGCGTCCAACCCGGAGGTGTGTACGTTGACGCCACCTTCGGTGGGGGCGGTCACAGCCGGGGGATCGTCGAGCGCGGCGGCCAGGTGGTGGCCATCGATCAGGACCCGGATGCCCACGAACGCGCGGAACGGCTCGGGGGAGTTGCCATCCGGTTCGTTCGATCGAACTTTCGCCACCTGGAAGCCGTGCTCGCCTCCCGAGGCGTGCCGTCCGTACGCGGCATCCTCGCGGACCTGGGGGTGTCGAGCTACCACTTCGACGACCCGGACCGAGGCTTTAGCTACCAGCGCGAGGGACCCTTGGACATGCGCATGGGCGCGGAGGGACCCACCGCGGCCGAGGTGGTGAACACCCTGCCCGAAGCCGAGCTGGCCGACCTGATCTGGCGCTACGGCGAGGAACGCCAGAGCCGCCGCATCGCCCGCGCCATCGTGGAGGCGCGCCGCGAGCAGCCCATCACCCGCACCACGGAGCTCGCCGAGATCGTGCGCCGCGCCGTGGGCTTTCGCAAGGCGGGGCACCCGGCGCGCAAGACCTTTCAGGCGCTCCGCATCTACGTCAACGACGAGCTGGGCGCGCTCGAGGCCTTGCTCGACGCCGCGGGCCGGGTGCTCGAACCCGGCGGCCGCCTGGTCGTGATCAGCTTCCACTCCATGGAAGACCGTATCGTCAAGCGCATCCTGCGCGAAGACCCGCGCTTTCACGTCCTCACCAAGAAACCCGTGGTCCCGGGCCCCGCCGAGGTGGCCCGCAACCCGCGCGCGCGCAGCGCCAAGCTGAGGGCAGGTGAGCGGTCGTGAACCGGGTGGCGTTGCGCTGGGGCTACCTCTACCTGCTCTTGCTGCTGCTCGTCAGCGGCGTGGGCCTGGTGGCGCAGAGGGAGCGCGGCGAACTCCACGACTACCGCGCGCGCTTCACCCAGCTCGAGCGTGAACGGGCCGAACTGCTTCGGGCTTACGAAGCCCGCCTTTCCAACCGTGCGGTGGCGCGCTGGGCCGAAGCTCAGGGAATGGTGCCGATGAGCGAAGGGCGGTGGGCCGAGTGAACGCCGCCAGCGTCCAGCGCGTCTGGGTCCTCACCGTGCTGCTGGCCGCCTGGCTGGCGCTCCTCGCCATGGGGCTCGCCAGCATCCTGCGCACGACCCCGCTGCCCAGCGCCAGCTGGCCCGAGCCCGCAAGGCCTCAACCCGTCGTTCCTCCGCGCGGCGCCATCTACGCGGCCGACGGCACCCCGCTGGCGCTCAGCCTGCAAAACGGCGAACGCACCTACCCCATGGGGGCGCTGGCCGGCCAGGTCGTGGGCTACGTCAAGGGCAAGCGTGACCCCGAAAGCGGACACATCAACACCGCCGGGGAACCCGAGGCGGGGCAGGCGGGGGTGGAGCGGGCCATGGAGGGCCGCCTGGGGCGCGCAGGCGACGTCTACCTGACCCTCGACCCCGCGCTGCAGACCTTTGCGGAAGAAGCCCTTTGGGAGGGCGTCGCCACAGCCGAGGCCGAATGGGGCACGGCCATCGTGATGGAAACGCAAACGGGGAAACTGCTCGCCGTGGCCAACGCTCCCGCCTTCGACCCGGGCGCACCCCGCGGCACGCCCGAACGTGACCCCCGCCTCACCAACTACGCCTTCGAGCGGTTGATCGAACCCGGCTCGACGATGAAGGCCCTTACCGCGGCGGCGCTCCTCGACGTGGGGGCGGCGCGTCTGGACGACGCGGTCGCCGCGCCCATGCGCCGACGGATCGCCGACCGCACGATCCGCGACGTCGTGCGCCATCCCGAGCGGCTGACGCTCGCCGAGGTGCTCGCCTACTCCTCCAACGTCGGCATGAGCACCTTCGCCGAACGCATCGAGGCGCGCACGCTCGCGCGCTACCACGAGCGGCTGCACCTCTACGACGGCGACCTGCTCCCCGGTTTTCGCGTCTGGGCGCCCCTCTACCGCCCCAGCGATCAGATCGGCAAGGTAGAACTCGCCAACCTCTCCTTCGGGCAGGGGCTCTCGATCACCCCGCTGCACCTGGCCGCGGCCTTCAACGCCCTCGCCAACGACGGCGTCTACGTACCCCCCGCGCTGGTCGAACCCGTGCGTCCGCCCAAGGGCGAGCGCGTCTTCAAGCCCGAGGTGGCGCGCGCCCTGCGCCGCGTCCTCAGCGAATTCAACGCCCCCCGGGCACGCCTTCGGGGGTACCGGTTGGGCGGTAAGACCGGCACGGCGCAGATCTCCACCGGCCGTGGCTACCAGGCCTCGGAAACCTACGCCGCCCTCTACGCCGGCTTCGTACCCGCCCAGCACCCGCGCGTCACCGTGCTCGTGGTGCTCTACAACCCCCGCACGTCCATCTTTGGTTCCAAGGTCGCCGCGCCCATCTTCAGAGAGATCGCCGCGCGCGCCCTCGCCTACTGGGGGGTGCCGCCCGATTCGGTTAGACTGGGTGTGGGTGAGTAAGTTGTGTATGATGTGCAAGTGACGCACACCAGGTGGTTCTCCCCCGCGCTGCTGGCGCGCGTCGTGCACGGCCGTGCGGGCGCGGACGCCCGACCGGCGAACGACCTCGTCTGGGACTCGCGCCTGGTAACGCCGGGGGCGGCTTTTTTCGCGTTGCCGGGCGAACAAGAACACGGCGAAGCCTACGCCGCCGACGCGCTCGCGCGCGGCGCGGCCCTGGTGATCGGCCCCTCGCCCCGCAAACGCGGCGTGCAGGTGGACGACCCCAAGGCGGCCCTGCTGCGCCTGGGGCGCTGGCTGCGCTTGGGCTTTCCCGCCCCCGTAGCGGGGGTCTCGGGCTCCGTCGGCAAGACCTCCACCAAGGAAGCCCTCGCACGGGCGCTCGGCTGGCCCGCCACCGAAGGCAACCTCAACACCCCGCCGGCGCTGGCGCGCTTTTTCTGGCACCTCGACCCCGGAGCCGGGGGCGCGGTGGTGGAGCTGGGCATCGACCGCCCGGGCGAGATGGACGAGCTGCTCGAGCTGGTCGTCCCCGACCTGGGCGTGCTCACCGCGATCGCCCCGGTGCACCTGGAGCGCCTGGGCAGCCTGGAGGCGGTGGCCGCGGAAAAACTCAAGCTGCTCGAGGCCAGCCCCCTGCGCCTGGCCCACGTGGAGCTCGCGCGCTGGGGTCTGCCCGAGGGCACCCGCACCTACGGCTTCCAGGGCGACACCGATTTTCGCGGCGAAGCGCTGGAACTGAACCCCGAGGGCACCCGCTTCCGCTACGCCGGACGCACGCTGCGGCTTCGCACCCTGGGGCGGGGCGCGGCGCTGGCGGCGCTGGCGGCGCTGGCGGCCGCGGAGCTCTTGGGCCAAGACCCCGCGGCCGCGGCCGAGCGCCTGGAAGCCCAGCCCCCGACCCCCGGCCGGCTCGAGCCGATCCGGCGCGGCGGCGTCCTCTGGCTCAACGACACCTACAACGCGAGCCCCAAGGCCTTGGAGGCGGCGCTGGAAGTGCTGGCGCGAGCCCCCAGGCCTCGCGGGGTGGTGCTGGGCACGATGCGCGAACTCGGATCCGAGGCCGAACGGCTCCACCTGGAGGCCGCCCGGCAGGTGCGGGCGGCCTGCGACCGCGCGCTCTTCGTGGGCGAGTTCGCGGAGGCGATGGCCGCCGGATGGCCCCAGGCCCAAGCCGTAGCCACGGTGGAGGAAGCGGCCGAGGCCCTGCCCGAATGGTCGCGCGGGCTCGCCAGCGTGCTCGTCAAGGGTTCGCGGGCGCTCGCGCTGGAACGCCTGCTGGAGGTGGCCGGTGCGTAGCTGGCTGGTTCTGACGTTGTTGCTGCTGGGCGCGTGCGCACCCCTGCCCTCGTCGCAGGAAACGAGCGCCGACCGGCTCGTCTTTCCCGGAGGCTGGGTGGAGGGTCGCTGGGTGCACGGCGAGGTAAGCTTCCCCCTGCCCGCGCCGCCCCTTGACGTGGACGCCGTGGAAGACCGTATCGAGGTGCTCTTTCCCTACGTCTGGCAAAGCTACCGGGACGGGGAGCTCACGGAGCGGCACGACCTGCCCGCGCCCGCGCGGGCCCTGCGCGCCCGCCCCCAACCCTTGGTGCTGCTCGAGGACGGGGTCTTCACGCCCGAGGGCGGCCGCCGCGGCTACCCGGCGCGCGACGCCGTGCGCACCCGTGACGGGGTGTACTGGATCGACGACGAAGGCCTCTGGTTCGAGCGGGAGCGCCTGGCCGACGGTCGCTTCGAACGGGTCCTCGCCGCCGGCGACGAGGTGGTGGCGCTCGCCCGCGACCACGCCTTGCGCTGGCCCGGCGAACGTACGCTCGAACTGCCCGCGGAGTGGTTCGCCGCCGACGCCGCCGGCGACCTCTACCTCCTCTCCCCCGACGGCGTGCATCGTCTCGACCTCGAGGGCTACGAGCTGGGCTTCTACCCCGGCGCTTTCGAAGACCTCGCGGCGAGCTCCGACGCCGGGGTCTGGCTGCTCGACGAAGGCGGCGGCGTGCGCCACCTGGACCTGCGACTGGAGGAGTCATGGTAGCGGCTGCGGCGCTTCTTAGCTGGTTCCTGGTCGGCCTTCAGGCCGGGCTCTTGCGCAGCCTCGGCGTGGGCAAGAGCGTGCGCTCCGACGGCCCCGAAAGCCACCTGGCCAAGGCCGGCACCCCCAGCATGGGCGGGGTGGCCTTCACGCTGGCCGCGGGCTTGCTCTACCTGCTTGCGGACGCGCGTCCGCTCGCGCCGGTCTTTCTGCTGGCCCTCGGCTACGGCCTGCTCGGCCTGGCCGACGACCTGGGCGGGCTCTACGGAAGGCCGCTCAAAGCGCGCGAGAAGCTGGCGGTGCAGTTTCTGCTCGCCGTCGTCTTCGCGGTCTTTGCGTTGCGAACGGTGAGTTACACCCCCTGGCCGGCGCTGGACTTCGTTCTGATCGCGCTCGCCGTCGTGGGTGCGGCCAACGCCTTCAACTTCACCGACGGCCTCGACGGCCTCGCCGCCGGGGTGAGCGCGGTGATCCTGCTGCCCTTCTTGCACCTGCCGCTCGCGCAGCTCTTCCTGGGTGCGCTGCTGGGCTTTCTCTGGCACAACGCGCCCAAAGCCCGCATCTTCATGGGCGACGCCGGCAGCCAGCTGCTGGGGGCGCTGGTGGCGGGCCTGTTCATCCTCGAGGGCAAGGCCTGGTACCTGCCGCTCGCAGCCATCGTTCCGGTGCTCGAGGTGCTCTCGGTGGTGCTGCAGGTGGCCTGGTTTCGCCGCACGGGCCGCCGCCTCCTGCGAATGGCGCCGCTGCACCACCACTTCGAACTCCTGGGATGGGGCGAGGCCAAGGTGGTGGTGCGCTTCGTGGTGCTGACCGCCGTGGCCACGGCGCTTGCGGTGCAGCTGTGGGGAGGTGGCGCGTGATCCTCGTCTACGGCCTGGGTCGCAGCGGACGGGGCGTGCTGCGCTTTCTCGCGCGCCGCGGCGAGGCCGCCTGCTTTTACGACGACCGCCCGACGCCGGCCGACCTCGCGGAAGCGCACGCGCTCGGCTTCGAGTTCTGCGATCCCGAGCCCGGCCGTTTCGCCACCGTGGTGGCGGCCCCCGGCGTGCCCATCGACCACCCGCGGCTCGAAGCCCTGGCCGCTGGCGGCGCCGAGGTGATCGGCGAAGTCGAGCTGGCCTGGCGCGCGACCGGGCTGCCGCTCGTGGGCGTCACCGGCACCGCCGGCAAGACCACGACCACCGTCTTCGCCGCGCGCCTTTTGCAAGAGCTGGGGCTCAGCGCGGAGGCCGCGGGCAACATCGACCCGCCCCTGGTCGAGGTCGCCGACCGGCCCGGACTCGAGGCCGCGGTGGTGGAGCTTTCCAGCTTCCAGCTCGAACGCGTCCGTGCCTTCCGGCCGCGGGTGGCCGTGCTCCTCAACCTGGGCACCGACCACCTCGACCGTCACGGCAGCCTGGAGCGCTACCACGCGGCCAAGCTGCGCCTGCTCGCCAACCTGACCGCTGAAGACGCCCTCGTCTACAACGAGGCGGACCCGCGCGTGCGCGCCGCCGCCGAAGCCAGCGCCGCCGAACGCCTCCCCTTCCGCCCCGCCGCCGTGCCGCGCGCGACGAACGCCCGCGCCGCCGCGCTGGCGGCCGCGGCCCTGGCCCGCAGGCTGGGCCGTGCGGCCGACCCGGACGAACTCGAGCGCCGGGCGCGCGAGCTGCCCGCGGTACCGGGCCGCTTCGAGACGATCGGGCGCGTGCGCGGCGTCGAGGTGATCGACGACTCGATCGCCACCCGCACCGAGGCGGTGGCCGCGGCGCTCGCCGCCGCCCCGGCTCCCGTCGCCTGGATTGTGGGCGGCGAGGACAAGGGGGCCGACACCGCGGCCCTGGCCGATCTGGTGCGCGCACGCGTGGCGCGCGTGCTGGCCATCGGCCGCGACGGCCCGCGTTTTGCACGCGCCTTCGCCGCCTACGCGCCCGTGACGCTGATCGAGGAACCCGAAGGCGCGCGCGCGCTCGAAGAAGCGCTGGCCCTGGGGTTGCAAACGCCGGGCGTCGCCAGCGTGCTGCTCGCGCCGCTGGCCGCCTCGTTCGACCAGTTTGCCGACTACAAGGACCGCAGCCGCGCCTTTCGCGCGGCGCTGCGCCGGGTGGGGGGTGAGGCGTGGACCGCATCCTGATCCTCGCGCAACTCCTGCTCATGGGGTTTTCCGTGCTGGGCATCACGGCCGCCGCCCCGGAAATGCTGGAGCGCCACCTGCTCACCCTCGGGATCGCCTTCGCGGGCACCCTGATCGCCGCGCTGGTGCCCCCGCAGTGGCTCATCGCCCAGGCGCGCTGGCTCTACGCGATCGGCCTCGTCGCCCTGGTGGCCGTGCTGGTGGTGGGCCGCGGTCCCGCGGGTCAGGAAGAGGTGCGCCGCTGGTTTCAGCTCGGCGCCTTCTCGCTGCAGCCCTCCGAGTTCATGAAGCTGGCCCTGGTGGCCTACCTGGCCTCGTTCTTTAGCCGCCGCGGCACCGACTATCCGATCATCGGCCCCGTGATCGCCATCGGCCTGGCCGCAGGCCTGATCGCCATCGAGCCCGACCTCGGCACCGCGCTCTTCCTGCTCTTCCTGGCGGCGTTCATCCTCGTCATCATCGGCGTGCCCTTCCGCCGTCTGATCGCCATCGGGCTGCTGGTCACGCTGCTCGTGGCCAGCATTCACGGCGTCTTCCTGAACAAGTTCGAGTACATCACCGACCGGGTCGACGCCTGGAGGGTGATGAACCTCGACCCCACGCTGCTCGAACGCTGGGAACCCGACCACGCCGAACGCATCCGGGACGCCATCTACCAACCCGAGCGGGCCCGCCTCGTGATGCGCGCGGCCGGGCCGATCGGTCACGGCCCCAGCGCGGAGCTGCCCACGAACCTGCCGGAACGTCAAAACGACATGATCTTCGCCGTCGTTACCTACGCGAGCGGCTGGTTCGGGGCGGGCATGCTGCTTCTGGCCTACGGGCTCGTCTTCGCCCGCGGCATGCAAATCGCCACCCGCAGCAGCGGCGCCCTCAGCGTGCTGGCGCTGGGGCTGACGGGCTACCTCACCGGGCAGGCGCTGATGAACGTCGCCGTCACCATGGCCATCGTCCCGGTCACGGGCATCTCCATGCCCATGGTGAGCGCCGGCGGCAGCGGGTTGCTGGCGGCGGGGCTGGCCTTCGGCGTCCTCCAGGCCAGCTCGCGCCGTGTGGGGCTTCCGGAGGTGCAGCCGTGAAGATCGCGGTCACCGGCGGCGGCAGCGGCGGCCACATCTACCCCGCGCTGGCCGTGGCGTTGCGCCTCATCGAGCTGGGCCACGAGGTGGCCTACGTCGGCGCCGAGGGCGGCATGGAGACCCGGATCGTGCCCGAAACGGGCGTACCCTTCCACGCGCTGCCGGCCGGCAAGTACAACCGCAACACCGTGCAGCCCCGCGAAGCCTGGAAAGCGCTGCAGGGCCTCGTGACCGCGCGTGCGCTGCTGCGTAAGCTCCGCCCCCGGGCGGTGCTCAGCACCGGGGGTTTCGCGGGTTTTCCGCTCGCGTTCGTCGCCGAGCGCGCCAGTGTTCCCGTCGTGCTGCTCGAACAAAACGCCACGCTGGGGCTGGCCAACCGTTGGCTCGCGCCGCGGGCGCGCCGCATCGCCCTGGCCATGGACGTGAGCCTGCCGCGTCGCCTCGCCTACAAGGCCTTGGTGACGGGAATGCCGGTGCGCGAGGAGCGGCACGACCCCCGTGCGGCCAAGCAGGCGCTGGGTTTCGACCCCGACCGTCCGTTGCTGCTGGTCATGGGGGGCAGCCAGGGCTCGCTCGCGCTCAACCGCGCGCTCCCGGAGCTGCTCGAGCCCTACCTGGGACGCTGGCAGGTGCTGCACCAGACGGGCGAGCGCGGCTACGACGAAACGCGAGGCCGCGTCGGAGACCGCCCGGACTACCGGGTCGAGGCCTTCGTGGACGCGCCCACCGCCTGGTCGGCCGCCGACGCCGCGGTGACCCGTGCCGGCGCCACCACCCTGGCCGAGGCCGCCTTCCACGGCGCCCCCCTGTTGGCGGTACCGCTGCCTCAGGGCGTAGACGGCGGGGCTCAGGAGCAGAACGCGCGCTTCTACGCCACCCGCGAGGCGGTGCTCACGGCCGACCAGGACAAGCCCGGCGACGTCGCCGCCCAGCTCGAGCGCCTGCTGGCCGACGCTGACCTGCGCGACCTGCTGCGCGAAAACCTCGGCGAGCTCTCCCCCGCCGGCGCCACCGAGCGCCTGGCGCACCTGCTCTTGGAGGTGGCCGAGTGAAGCACGTGCACTTCATGGGCATCGGCGGCGTGGGCATCAGCGCCCTCGCCTACGTGCTGCACCGGGAGGGCTGGCGCGTCTCGGGCTGCGACGTACGGCCCTCGGAGCTGGCGCACAAACTCGGCGCGGAGGGCGTGACGGTCCACACCGGACACGACCCCGCCCACCTCGAGGGGGTGGACCTGCTGGTGGCCTCGAACGCGATCCCCCACGACCACCCCGAGCGCCAGGCCGCCCGGCGCCTGGGGATTCCGATACAGGAAAGGATGCAGGTCCTGGCCGGCATCCTCAGCCGCGGTCGCTCGATCGGCGTGAGCGGCACCCACGGCAAGACGACCACGACCTCGATGATCGCCCACGTCTTCACCGAGCTGGGGGCCGACCCGGTCGTGCTCGTGGGCGCGGCCGTGCCCACCCTGGGCGGCAACGCCCGCTGGGGGGCGGGTCGGCACCGCATCGCCGAGGTGGACGAATCCGACCCCCGCTTCGCCGAAGTGGCCGTGGACCTGGCCGTGCTCACCAACCTAGAGGACGACCACGTGTCCGGCGGCGAGGCGCGCCAGACCTACCACGCCGACTACCAAAGCCTCAAGGCCGCCGCGCGCGCCTACAGCGAGCGCTCGGGAAGGGTGCTCTACAACGCCGATTGGGAGGAGCTGGAAAGCCTGACCGGGGGCCTCGAGCGGATTGGGTACGGCCTCGAGCACGGCCGCTACCGCGCCGCCGACGTCGAGCTCGGCCCCGACCGGAGCCGCTTCACCCTCACCGCAGAAGGGCGTCCGCTTGCCGCCGTGGAGCTTGCGGTACCCGGACGCCACAACGTCGAGAACGCCGTGGCCGCGCTGGCTGCCGCCCACCTCGAGGGGCTGGACCCCGAGGCCGCAGCGCGCGCGCTGGCGGGCTTCAAGGGCGCGGCGCGACGTTTCGAGACCGCGGGCTTCCTGCGCGGAGCCTGGGTGGTGGACGACTACGCCCACCATCCCACCGAGGTGGCCGCTACGCTGACCGCGGCGCGCGCCACCGGACGGCGGGTGCGGGTCGTCTTCCAGCCCCACCGCTACCTGCGTACCCAGCAGATGTGGGCCCGCTTCGCCGAGGCGCTGCGCGACGCCGACGAGGTCTGGGTGCTCGACGTTTACGCCGCCAGCGAAGCGCCCATCCCCGGTGTGAGCGGCGCGCTGATCGCCGACCGGCTGCGCGAGCTGGGGCATACCCGTGCCCGTTTCGCCGACTGGGAGGAGGTCCGGCGCGAGCTGGCCGCGAGCGCGGCCGAAGGCGACCTGATCCTCACCATGGGCGCCGGCGACGTCTGGAAGCTGGGCCGCGAGCTCGTGGAGGAAGGCGCATGAAGGTGGAGCGGCGCAACCTGGCCGAGTTCACCACCCTGGCCGTGGGCGGCCCGGCCGAGGTCTGGACCGTGGAGACCCCGCGGGACCTGGTGCAGGCCACCGCGGCCCCCTACCGGGTGCTGGGCAACGGTTCCAACCTGCTCGTCTCCGACCGCGGCGTGCCCGAGCGGGTCCTCCGCTTGGGCGGCGTGTTCGCGCAGGGCTCGTTGGGCCGCCCCCGTAGCGAAGACGCGCCGCACCTGTCCCCCTGGATCGGCGCCGGGGTCTTGCTGCCCACCCTCGTTCAGGAGGCCGCACGGCTGGGCCTCTCGGGGCTCGAGCCGCTTTTGGGCATCCCCGCGAGCGTGGGCGGGGCGGTGCGCATGAACGCGGGGACCCGTTTCGGGGAGATCGCCGACGTACTCGAGGCCGTCGAGCTCTTCCACGAAGGGGCCTTCCGCGTCCTCGACCCTTCCGAGCTGGGTCTGGGGTACCGGACCAGCCGCCTGCCCGGGGGCGCGATCGTCACCCGCGTACGCCTGCGGCTCACCCCCGCGCCGGCCGCGACCATCGAGGCGCGCATGGCCGAGGTGGACGCCGCCCGCAAGGGCCAGCCCAAGCGCAAGAGCGCCGGCTGCGCCTTCAAGAACCCCCCGGGCGACTCCGCGGGCCGGATCATCGACCGGGCGGGGTTCAAGGGCCATCGCGTCGGCGCAGCGATGGTGAGCCCGGAGCACGGCAACTTCATCGTCAACACCGGCGGCGCCCGCGCCGAGGACGTCTGGGCGCTGGTCAAACGCCTCCAGGAAGAGCTGGGGCTCGAGTTAGAGTGGGAGGTATGGGGGGAGTTCCCATGAGCCGCGTTCTGCTGCTGGGCCTGCTCGTCGCCACCCTGTACGTGGCGAGCCTCGTCGTCTGGCCGATCGAGCGCGTCGAGGTCAGCGGAACCGCCCACCTCGAACGCGCGCAGGTGCTCGCGCTCAGCGACCTCTACCCCGGCGACCCCTGGCTCTGGGCTACGTCGCGGCGGCTCGCAAAGCTGCAGCGTGAACCCTGGGTCCTCGAAGCCCGCCTGGAGCGGCCCCGCGTCGGCGTGGTGCGGATCGTCGTGCGGGAGCGCGCCCCCGTGGCCACCCTCGTAACCCCCGAAGGGTCCGTTGGCCTCGCCGCCGACGGTACGCGCCTCCCGGGGGCCGAACCTACCGGCCCCGTCATCGAGGGCTTCGGCGGCGACCGCACCCTGGAAGCCCTCGAGATCGCCCGCCTTCTCCCCGAAGCCAGGCGAATCCGTTACGACCCCGCAGGATTTACCGTAGACTGGGGAGCAAGGCAGCTTTGGGTCCGCAGCCTGGAAAACTTGCGGGTCTGGTTGCCACGTGCGAACATGTTACGGGGTAACGACGTGGCCATATATTCCTGGGGGGTGAGCATCCGCCGATGAGCGATCGCATTATCGTAGGTCTGGACGTAGGCACCACCAAAGTTTGTACCGTTATCGGAGAACTCAGCGACGACGGTATCCTCGACGTCATCGGCGAGGGCACCGTTCCCTCGCAAGGTATGAAGCGGGGCGCGGTGGTCAACCTCGATAAGACCACCGAAGCCATCCGCGCCAGCGTCAAGCTGGCCGAACGCGTAGCCGGCGTGCCCGTAGAGCGCGTCTACGTGGGCATCGCCGGCCCGCACATCAAGAGCGTGACCAGCCACGGCCTCGCGGCCATCCGCCGCGGCCACAGCATCGGCCCCGCCGACGTGGAGCGGGCCATCGAACAGGCCAAGGCCTACCCCTTCGACGGCGACTACGAGCTCATCCACGCGCTGCCGCTGGAGTACCGCGTGGACGGCCAGGAAGGCATCAAGGATCCGCTGGGCATGGCCGGGGTGCGGCTCGAGGTGGACGTCCACCTCGTCGCCGCAGCCAGCGGCCCCCTCACGAACCTGCGCCGCGCCGTCGAGGCGGCGGGGCTCGAGATCGAGGAGCTCGTGCTACAGTCGTACGCGTCCGGGCTTGCCGTGCTCACCCCCGAAGACCGCGAGGCCACCGTGATGCTCGTCGACATCGGCGGCAGCACCACCGACGTGGCGGTCTTCCAGAGCGGGCAGCTGGCGCACTCCTCGGTCATCCCCCTGGGAGGCGAGCAGGTGACCGGCGACATCGCCCAGCTGCTCAAGATCCCCTTCGAGGAGGCCGAGCGCATCAAGAAGAAGTACGGGGCGGCCCTCGTGGAGATGGCCGACCCCGACCTGATGCTCGAGATCAACCAGGACGGCAACCACGTCCGCGACGTGCCCGCCCCCGAGCTGGCCCACTACATCCGTCCGCGCGTGCGCGAGATCCTTCTGCTCGCGCGCGGCGCGGTGGACGAGCAGCTGGGTCCGCTCGAGTTGACCGTGCACAAGGTCGTGCTCACCGGAGGCTCCGCGCTGTTGCGCGGGGTCGAGGAACTGGCCTACCGGGAGTTCCACCTGCCGGTCCGGCTGGGCCGCCCCGAGGGGCTTTCGGGGCTCACCGACGTCGTCGCCTCCCCCGCCCACGCCACCGCCGTAGGGCTGGTGCACTACGGCAGCCGCGGCGAGCCCAAGCCCGTGCGGGCCAAGCGGCCCCGCCGCGAGCCCGCGCGCGGCGAGCAGGAAAAGGACGCGGGGATCTGGGAAAAAATCAAGGGAATATTCGAGAACTTCTTCTAGGAGGCGGGAATGCAGGGTGCAACGATCAAAGTCATAGGGCTGGGCGGCGCAGGCAACAACGCCGTGAACCGGATGATCGAGTCCGGGCTGCACGGCGTGGAGTTCATCGCCAGCAACACCGACGCGCAGGTGCTGGCGCGCTCGCTGGCCGACATTCGTATTCAGATGGGCGAGAAGCTGACGCGCGGCCTGGGTGCCGGCGCCAACCCCGAGATCGGCGAAAAGGCGGCGCTGGAAACGCGCGACCTCATCGCCGAGCAGCTCGACGGGGCCGACCTGGTCTTCATCACCGCAGGCATGGGAGGCGGTACCGGCACCGGCAGCGCCCCGGTGGTCGCCGAGATCGCCCGCGAGATCGGCGCCCTCACCCTGGGCGTCGTCACCCGCCCCTTCCAATTCGAGGGTCCCAAGCGCCGGCGCGTGGCCGAGGAAGGCATCAAGCGGCTGCGCGAGCGCGTGGACGCGATGGTGGTGGTCAACAACGACCGCCTGCTGGCCGCTTCCGACAGCAAGAAGATCGCCCTGCGCGAGGCCTTCTTGATGGCCGACCGGGTGCTCTACCACGGAGTCAAGGGCATTTCCGACGTCATCAACGCCCCCGGCGAGATCAACGTCGACTTCGCCGACCTGCGCAACATGCTCAACGGCGCCGGCCAGGTCCTCATGGGCATCGGCGCCGGCCGCGGCGAGAACCGCGTCCAGGAGGCCGCCCAGACCGCGATCAACTCTCCCCTGCTCGACCGCACCATCGAGGGCGCGCGCAACGTCTTGCTCAACGTCGTGGGCTCCGAAGACCTCACCCTGGCCGAGGCCATCGAGGTGGCCGAGCGCGTCCGCGACGCCACCGGCATCGAGGACGTGGACGTCCTCTACGGCATCACCTACGACGACCGCGCCGCCGACGAGATGCGCATCGTGCTGATCGCCTCGGGCTTTTCCGAGGCCACGGTGATGCCCGCGAGCGCCGAGGGCTCGAGCGGCGCCTTCGACCCCAACGACCTGGAGATCCCCGCCTTCATCCGCTACGGCGACGAAGGCCCCGGCCGGCTCTAGCAACCACGAT
>Ga0256832_1000598_pt1 | contig 23711 bp, 19 predicted proteins | sample 134614metaG_FD_190534 | JGI IMG/M metagenome (GOLD analysis project Ga0256832, IMG submission 190534) | Hydrothermal vent microbial communities from Lau Basin, Pacific Ocean - 134-614 | ecosystem: Environmental > Aquatic > Marine > Hydrothermal vents | place: Pacific Ocean: Lau Basin | collected... | reverse complement strand
AGCCGGCGAACATGCGCATCGTCCACAGCTTGGAGCGGTACATCGAGCCGTAGACGCCGCGGGTGTAGGGGTACTCGCCGGGGTAGCCGAGTTTCTTGTCGTAGTCGAAGCCCTGGACGTCTTCGGGGGTGTAGATGGGGTCGGGGGCGATGTTCGAGAGCGTGCGGTGCGCCACCGGGCGCTCGGGCACGCGTTCCGTGCTCTTTTCGTAGGTCTCGCGCATCCATGCGTGCTTGGGGCGCATCGGGGCCTCCTTGGGCCGTATTATAACGGTTCAACGCGCGACCGGCGAAAAACCGTGAGACCCGCTGGCGGGTGATAGCATCGTGAAAATGCGGACGTTGCGGCTTGGAATCGTGCTCTTCGCGTGGCTTTGGTCCGCTGCGCTGGCCCAGCCCAAGATAGTCCTCATTCTGGGGTGAGGTGATCGGACTGAGCTTGCGCGTGGGCGCGGAGGTCCGGCTCTTCGGTTTTCTGCCGCTGGAGGGCGGCTTGGACCTGGCCTACGGTGCGCGTCTCGGCAGCTGGAGCCTGGGTCTGCGGGGCCGGCTCTGGCCCTAACGGCCGTTCAGGAAGGCCTGGCGCAGCGGCGCTTCGGAACGCAGCGGCTCGAGCTGGTAGGCGACGTAGCCCAGCAACGCTGCGAGCAACGTCTCGGCGCCGCTTTGTTCCAAGGACTCGGTGGCGGCCTTGCCGGGGCGACGCAGCACGAAGGCGAGCTGCTGCGCACCCTCGGCGCCCAGCGCCACCGAGGGGGAGCGCGCGCAGGCCGCGCAGGCCAGGCTGCCCTCGAGCTCCAGCTGGGTGGGCGGGTGGCCGCAGCGGCTTTCCAGCGCGGGTTCGAGGCCGCTCGCGGCCAGCATTCTCCAGCCGCTCCAGACCAGCGGAACCGCGGGGTCGGGGTGGCGGGCGACGCCCCGCAGCCCGCTGGTGAAGAGCGGCCAGAGGGCGGGGGCCACCTCGGGCGCGGCCAGCCGGTAGGCGAGCTCCCCCAGGTAGGCGGCCGCGGCGTAGCGCCCGGGTTCGGAGAGGCGCTCGAGCCGCCCCACCAGCTCGGCCTGGGTGAGGGTGGCCAGCTCGCGGTCGGGTTTGTGGTAGGCCTGGAAGCGCACGTGGTGGAAGAGCATCAGCCGGCCGCTGCGCCCGCCGGGGCGCTGGGCCTTGCGCGCCACCGCGTCGAGCGCTCCCTCGGGTCCCACGAAGCGCAGCAGCACGTCGCCGCCGGGCAGCGGTCTGCGGCCGACGATGACGCCCTCGTGGGTGCGGTAGCGCTCCACCCCTCCATGTTAGGTTAAGGCGTGCCCGAACTGGACGCGGCGCCCACGCTGGACGAGGTGGTCGCCACCGCACGCGGTGCGGTGACCTGGACGCTCGCGGCGACGGCCCAGAGGCGCATGCAGGCGAGCCGCGACCTGGTGGAACGCATGCTCGCCTCGGGCGAGGTCGTCTACGGGGTGACCACCGGCTTCGGCAAGTTCGCGCGGGTGCGCATCGAGCCCGCGGCGGTGCGCGAGCTGCAGCGTAACCTGCTGCTCTCGCACGCGATCGGGGTGGGCGAGCCCTTCCCCGCCGAGGTGGTGCGGGCGATGATGCTGCTGCGCGCCGCCTCGCTGGCCCGCGGCTACTCGGGGGTGCGCCCGCTCGTGGTGGAACGCCTGCTCGCGCTCCTGGCCGCGGGGGCGCACCCGGTCGTGCCCTCCCAGGGGTCGGTCGGCGCCTCGGGCGACCTGGCGCCGCTGGCGCACATGGCGCTGCCGCTGATCGGCGAGGGCGAGGTCGAGCTCGCGGGCGAGGTGCTTTCCGGGGCGGAGGCGCTAACGCGGCTTGGCTTCGAGCCGCTGGTCCTCGAGGCCAAGGAGGGGTTGGCGCTCGTCAACGGCACCCAGGCGATGAGCGCGGTGCTCGTGCTGCTCCTCCACGACGCCCGGGTGCTAGCGCGCACCGCCGACGTGGCCGCGGCGATGAGCGTCGAGGCGCTGAAGGCCAGCCACCGCCCCTTCGACGCCTGGGTCACGCGGCTCCGGCCCCACGCCGGCGCCGAGGCCGTGGCCGCGAACCTGCGGCGGCTGCTCGCGGACTCGCAGATCGCCGCCTCGCACGCCGACTGCGACAAGGTGCAGGACGCCTACTCGTTGCGTGCGGTGCCCCAGGTGCACGGGGCCAGCCGCGACGCGCTGGCCTACCTGGAGCGGGCCCTCGAGGTGGAGGTGGCGAGCGTGACCGACAACCCCCTGATCGTCCCCGAGACCGGCGAGGCGATCAGCGCCGGCAACTTCCACGGCCAGCCGCTGGCGCTGCCCGCCGACGCGGCTGCCGTGGCCCTGGCCGAGCTGGCGGGCATCGCCGAGCGGCGGGTGGAGCAGATGCTCAACCCCGCGCTCTCGGGGCTGCCCGCCTTCCTGGCCGAGCGCGGCGGGCTGCACTCGGGCCTGATGATCAGCCAGTACACCGCGGCCAGCCTGGTGAGCGAGAACAAGGTGCTGGCGCACCCGGCCTCGGTGGACTCGATCCCTACGAGCGCCAACCAGGAGGACCACGTCTCCATGGGCACGACGGCCGCCCGGCAGGTGCGCATGATCTACGAGAACGCGCTCTGGGTGCTGGCCATCGAGCTGGCCTCGGCGGCGCAGGCGCTCGACTTCCACCGGCCGCTCGAGCCGGGGCGGGGGGTGCGCGCCGCCTATGCGCGCATCCGCGAGGAGGTGCCGCACCTCGACCGCGACCGCTACCTGAAGCCCGAGCTGGCCAGGCTGCGCGAGCTGGTGCGCAGCGGCGAGCTGCTGCGCGTCGTCGAGGCCGCGGTGGGCCCGCTCGCCTAGCCCTGCCCCTGAGTGTGCTAGACTAAAGCCGGATGAACGCTCTGGACCGCTACACCTTCGAAGACCTGCTGGAGTGGGTCGTCATCGGTCTGTTGATCGTCGTCGGCGTTCTCGTGGCGCTCTGGCTCGGCGGCTGGTTGATGGTCTTTCTGGGCAAGCTGTTCCTGGCCGTCGCCTCGCTGATCGTCGCCCTGCTCAAGTTCCTGATTCCCGCGCTCCTCATCGCCGGGGTGCTCTACCTGATCCTGCGGGCCCTTTCCAAACCCCAAACCGCTGCGTGATCCGCCCCCTGACGCTTCCGCCCCTGCGGCCGCGCGTGCGCGGCGGGCTTTTTCTATGAACGAGCAACTGCGCAAGCGCATCCAGAACCGGCTCGCCGGCGAACGGGGGACGGTCTTCAAGGACGCCCCCTTCCGCGTCACCGTGGCCTACCCCAACACCTACGCGGTGGCCATGGCCTCGCTGGGCTTCCAGACCGTCTACCGCCTGTTCAACGCCGAGCCCGACTTCGCCGCCGAGCGCGCCTTCCTCGAAGACGCCGAGCTGGCCCCGCCGGGGCGGCTCGTCACCTACGAGTCGGGTCGCTACGCCGGCGACGCCCACGTCTTCGGCATCTCCGTGGCCTTCGAGCTCGACCTGGTCAACGTAGTGCGGCTGCTCAGGGCGGCGGGGCTCGAGCCGCTGCGCGAGGAACGCGACGACCGCGACCCCCTCGTCCTCGTGGGCGGGCCGCTGACCAGCTCCAATCCCTGGCCGCTCGCCCCCTTCGCCGACGCGATCCTGATCGGCGACGGCGAGGAGATGGTGCCGCGGCTGGCCGAGGCCTACCGCCAGGCGGAGAGTAAGGCCGAGTTCCTGGACCTGATCGAGGGGATGCCCGGCGTCTTCCTCCCGGACCGCGACGCACGCGAGCCCCACTGGGCCACCGCCCCCCTCGACGTGCTTCCCGTCTACTCGCAGATCGTCGCGCAGCAGTCGGAGTTTCCCGGCGTCTTCCTGATCGAGGCCGAGCGCGGCTGCCCGCGGCCCTGCACCTTCTGCCTGGCGCGCACGATGTACGGCCCCACCCGCAACGTGCCCGCCGAGCGGGTGCTGGAGGTCGTGCCCGAGGGCGTGGCCAAGGTGGGGCTGGTGGGGGCGGCGCTCTCCGACTACCCCCACGTCAAGCGGGTCGGGCACGAGCTGCTCGCGCGCGGCATCAAGCTGTCGGTCTCGAGCATCCGTGCGGACCGCGTGGACCTCGAGCTCGCCGGCATCCTGAGGGAGGGCGGCCTGCGCACCTTCACCATCGCCTCCGACGGTCCCAGCCAGCGGCTGCGCGACCTCCTCAAGAAGCAGATCACCGAAGACCACCTGCTGCGCGCCGCCGAGATCGCCCGCGACCTGGGCTTCAAGGGGTACAAGCTCTACCAGATGATCGGCCTCCCCACCGAGACCGACGACGACATTTCCGAGATGATCGCGTTCACGCGCCGGGTCGCCGAGATCACCCCGGTGGCCCTGGGCATCTCGCCCTTCGTCCCCAAGCGTCACACCCCCCACTTCGGCGACCGCTTCGCCGGCATCAAGACGATCGAAGCCCGGCTCAAGCGCATCCAGAAGGAGCTGCGCAGGCTGCGGCCGCGCGTCGAGGTGCGCTCCACCAGCGCCAAGTGGGCCTGGATCGAGGCGGTGATCGCCCGCGGCGGCCCCGAGGTGGGCCTGGCGGCCTTGCGGCTCGAGGACGGCGAGTCCTTTGCGGGCTGGAAGCGCGCGCTCGAGGATGTGGGCTGGCACGATCCGCTCACGCTGCCCGAACCCGAGGGCGCGGCCCTGCCGCTCGTGCTGGGGTGAGGCGTGTACGCGGAGGCGGTTCGCTGGCTCACCTCGCAGCGGCGCGCCGGTAGGGCGCGCGGGGCGGGGCGTTTGCGCGAGGCCTGGGCGCGCCTGGGCGGCGCGTTTCCACAGGCGCGTTTCGTGCACGTGCTGGGTACCAACGGCAAGGGGAGCGTCGCCGCCTTCCTGGAGCAGGGGCTGGTCGCCGCGGGTCTGCGTACGGGAGCGTTCACCAGCCCTCATCTGGTCGACCTGCGCGAGCGCGTGCGCGTCCAGGGCCGGCCGGTGGGGCAGGGGCCGCTCGTGGACTTCGTACGCCGTGCGCGGGCGCTCGAGCTCGCGGACCCTCCTGCGTTCTTCGAGTGGATGCTCGCCTTCGCCCTCGAGCGCTTCGCGGATGCGGGGGTGGAGCGGGCGGTGCTCGAGGCGGGGGTGGGCGGCGCGAGCGACGCCACCATGTTCGCCGCCGAACGGGTCGTCTTGACGGTGCTCACCAACGTTGGGGAGGATCACCTGGCGAGCTTCGGCACGCTCGAGGCGCTGGCGCGGGACAAGGCGGGAGCGGTGCGCCCGGGCGTGCCCGTCGTCACCGCCGCCCGCGGCACCGGTCTGCGGGTGCTCGAAGCGGCCGCACGCCGCCAGCACGCGCCGCTCTACGTCTACGACCCCGAGGATTCGCTTTTCGCACTGCCCCGCGCACCCGCGCTCGCGGGGGCGTTCCAGCGGGAGAACGCGGCGCTGGCGGTGGCCGCGCTGCGGCTCTTGGGGGCGGGCGAGGAGGCGGTGCACGCGGCGCTTGCACACGCGCACCTGCCCGGCCGGCTCGAGCGCCGCAGTCTTCGCGGCCGCGCCGTGATCCTTGACGGAGCGCACAACCCTCCGGCGGCGCGGGCGCTGCTGCGCGAGCTGCCCGAGCGCTACCGGCTGGTCTTCGGGGCGCAGCCGCACAAGGACGTGGGTTCGATGCTTGCCCTGCTCGCCCGGCGAGCGGCGGGCGTCGTGCTCACCTGGCCGCTGCCGGGTCCCCTTGCCGGGCACCTCTACGAGGCGGACCCGCGGGCCGCGCTCGAACTCGCAGCGCGCGCCGCGAACGAAGACGAGCCCGTGGTGGTCACGGGCTCGCTCTACCTGGTGGGGCGTCTACTGGGCGCGGGCCTCGGCCAGTAGACGGCCTTCGCGGTCGAGAAAGCGCACCTTGGCGGGTTTCCCCGCGATGCGCACCAGCAAGAAGGGGCTGGTGATCGCCTGGGTGACCAGGCTGCCCGGTTTGGGCTGGATGAGCTCGAGCTGCACCACGACCACGTCCCCCTTGACCGCGACCTGCGCGACCTTGAGGGCGTACCCCCCGGTGGGCTTGGTGCCCCAGAAGAAGGCGGCCACGCTCTCGCGCCCGAAGTCGACCGCGGGGGGTGCGGGGCGGGGCACGCGCCGACCGGCCGCGAGCGGCCAGACCTTCTGCTGGAACGCCGCCTCGCTCACGGCGAGCAGGGCGTAGGGCTGGGTGTCCGCGTAGGCGCTGTAAGCGCCTTGCTGCAGCACCTCCCAGGCGGGCTGGGGACGGTCGTTTCCTCCCAAGACGAACTCCTTCGGCACCCCGAACTGCACGGCGAGGCTCACCTTACGGTAGCGGACGGGACCGGGCTCGAAGCGGTAGTCGGGGTAGACGGGGTCGGCCAGCTGATAGAGCACGAGCGTGCCGCGCCCCCTGCGGGCGAGCAGCTCTTCCAGCACGACCCGGGTCTCGTCGTCCGTGAGGCCGGCGATCTCCGGCTCCTCCCGTTCGCCCTCGGTGCGCAGGCGCGTGCCCGCGGGCACCTCGTCGGCGAGGCGGTACCAGCGGCCGTCGAACAGCCAGACGCCCTTCAGCTCGACCCGGGTCGTCACGACGAAGTCGAAGCCCGGCAGCGCCTCCACGGTCTCGGCGGGGAGCCGCAGCGGCGGCAGCACCTCACGCAGGTTGGGCTGGCCGTCAACCCAGAGCGCCCCGGGAACGGCCCAGATGTGGGGGCGCTCGGGTGGGGGCTCGAGCTCCAGCGCCTCGCCGTTCAGCAGGATCGTCTGCGGATCGCCGTAAAAATACGCCCAGCGCTCCGTCGCGTCCGGTGTGAGCAGCTCCACCTCGGTCACGCGGTAGCGCGGCCCGCCCGCCTCCAGAATCGGCACACAGGCTCCCAGCACGAGCGCGAGCGCGCCCAACAAGAGTTTCCATCGCTTCATGTTCACAGTCTAAAGTCCCTTTCTTATCCGTACATTAGCCGCGCCCAAAGACGGCGTTAACGCGAGGTCCGGGGATCCAGCGCGTCACGCAGGCCGTCGCCCAGCAGGTTGAACCCCAGCACGGCCACCATGATGGCGACCCCGGGAAAGAGGCTGATCCAGGGGGCGCGGGTGAAGTAGAGGAAACCCTTGGAGATCATCAGCCCCCACTCGGGCTGGGGCGGCTGCGCGCCCAGACCCAAAAAGCCCAGACCCGCCGCGTCCAGGATGGCCGTCGCGATCGAAAGCGTGGCCTGCACGATCAGGGGCGAGAGCCCGTTGGGAAGGATGTGGCGAAAAATGATGCGCGCCCGTCCGGCGCCCAGCCCCTCGGCGGCGGCCACGAAGTCCTGTTCCTTGAGCGAGAGCACCACGCTGCGCGTCAGGCGCGCGTAGATGGGGATTTGAACGATCCCCACCGCGATCATCGCGTTAGAAATCCCCGGGCCGATCACGGCGACGATGGCGATGGCCAGCAGAATCGAGGGAAAGGAAAGCATGATGTCCACCAGCCAGCTGATCAGCATATCGGTGCGTCCCCCAAAGTAGCCGGCCAGCAACCCCAAGATGGTGCCCACGATCACTGCGATGCCCACGGCGAAGACACCGACGCGCAGCGAGATGCGGGAGCCGTGGATCACCCGTGTGAAGATGTCGCGGCCCAGCTCGTCGGTCCCCATGACGTGTTCCACCGAAGGGGGCTTGAGGCGCTCGCGCAGGTTGCGGTCTTTGGTGGCGTCGTAGGGCATCACGAAGGGGGAAAGGATCGCCAACAACACGAAGAGTCCGACGATGATCAACCCGGCCTTGCCCGAGCTCGAACGCTTGAAGCGCCTCCAGGCCTGCTGGGTAGGGGTGCGCATGTAGGCTTCTGAAGTGGCCATGGTGTCTCCTAGCGGTACTGGATGCGCGGATCGAAGAAGCCGTAGGACAGGTCCACGAGGGCGTTGATGATCACGTACACGGTGGCGATGAAGAGCGTGCCCCCTTGCACGATCGGGTAGTCGCGCGCCCCGATGCCGTCGTAGAGCCACTTACCGATGCCGGGCCAGTTGAAGATCGTCTCGGTCAGGATCGCCCCCGTGAGCAGGGTGCCGAACATCAGCCCGATGACGGTAATCACCGGCAGCATGGCGTTGCGCAGGGCGTGCTTCCAGATCACGACCCGCTCGGCCAGCCCCTTCGAGCGGGCGGTGCGGATGTAGTCCTGGTTCATCACTTCCAGCATGGCCCCGCGCATCATGCGCGCGATCACCGCGGTAGGGATGCTGCCCAGCGCCAGCGCGGGCAGGACGAGGTGCTTGAGGGCGTTGCCGGTTGCGGCGAGGTTTCCGGTAAGGACTCCGTCGATGACGTAGAACCCGGTCACCGGGTTGAGGTCGACGCCCACGTCCAGCCGGCCCGAGGGCGGCAGCCAGTGGAGGTTGACCGCGAACAGGTAGATGAGGAGCAGGCCCAACCAGAAGATGGGCATGGAAATCCCCACCAGCGCGGCGGTCATCACGCTGAGATCGAGCCAGCTGTCCTTGCGCACCGCAGCCATGATGCCCGCCGGAATCGCCAGCAGCAGGGCGATCAGCATCGCCCCCACCGAGAGCTCGAAGGTGGCGGGGAAGCGCGCGCGCAGCTCGGTGGCCACGTCCACCTTGGTGAAGATCGATTCCCCCAGGTTGCCCCGGAGGATGCGGCCGACAAAAGAAAAGTACTGACTCTCAAACAGGGCGGCGATCGACCGCTCTTCGATCGCCGCCTCCACGTCGAAAAACAAGGGCTTGTCCAGGTTTAGTTGCTTTCGCAGTTTTTCCAGCGACTCGGGTGTCGCGCGCTCACCCAGCATCACGACCGCCGGGTCGCCGGGGATCAGATGAATGAAGGTGAAGACGAGCAGGCTGACGCCAAAGAGGACGGGCACAAGGCTCAAAAAACGTCGGATCGCATAGGCGGTCACGAGGCCTCCGAAAGGAAGGGGGCGCGGCCGCGGCCGCGCCCCAGAGAGGATGCGTTACTTGACGGTGACCAGGTTGAGGTTTTCGGAGCTGCCGAGCGGGCTCGGTACCCAGCCCGCCACGCCCTTCTGTACGGCGTGAAGCGGGTTGTTGTGCGCCACCGGGATCGAGAGCGTCAGCTCGTGAACCATCCGCTGGACCTTGGCGTAGAGCTCGCGGCGGGTCTTCATGTCGGGAGCGGTGCGCGCCTGCACCAGCAGCTGTCCGATCTCTTCGCAGGCGGCGCTTTCACAGCCCAGGTTGGTCTTGATCGAGGTGGGGCCGAAGAAGGTGAAGAGGTAGTTGTCGGGGTCGGGGTAGTCGGGGCTCCAGCCCAGCATGTACATGGGGAACTTGCCCTGGTCGTAGTCGGAGAGGTAGGTGCCCCAGTCCTCGGTCTTCAGGGTCGCCTTGATGCCGACGTCGGCCAGGTAGGTGGCGATGGTCTCGGCGATAGGCTGCGGCGCGGGGAAGTAGGGACGGCTCACCGGCATGTACCAGATCTCGGTTTCGAAGCCGCTCGGGTAGCCCGCTTCGGCCAGCAGCTTCTTGGCCAGCTCGGGGTTGTAGGAGTAGGCGGGAACCTTGCCGTCGCGCCCCCACATGGCGGGCGGTACGAACTCGGTGGCGCGCTCACCCAGGCCGGCGTAGAAAGCGTCGACGATCGCGTCCCAGTCCACGGCCGCGGCGATCGCCTTGCGCACGCGGATGTCGTCGAGCGGCTTGTTCTTCTGGTGGAAGGCCAGGTAACCGATGTTCAGACCTTTTTGCACGACGGCTTCGAGGTTGGGGTCGGCGTCGATGGTCACCTTGTCTTCGGGCGAGAGGTTGTTGGCGATGTGGATGGCCCCGGCCTTCAGCTCGGCCAGACGCGAGGCCGGTTCAGGGATCCCGCGGAAGACGAGGGTGTCCACCTTGGCCTTTTCGCCCCAGTAGGCGTCGTTGCGCTTGAGCACGACCTTGTCCCCGATCACCCACTGCTCGAACTTGAAGGGGCCGGTGCCCACGGCGCCCACCTCGGGGGTTCCGTACTTCTCGGGGTTGGCCATGACGGCCTTGGGGGAGTCGAGGCCGAAGTAGCTGGCCCCGAGCATGTTGGGGAAGAAGCCCACCGAGTCGGTCAGGTAGAACTTGACGGTGTACTCGTCCACCGCCTCGACGCGGTCGATGATCGAGCCGTCGCCTTTGAACCCCCCGAACACCCAGGTGAAGGGGACGAACTGCTTGTTGCCGCGGTACTTGTTGTTCGGGTCGTTCCAGCGGTCGATGTTGAACTTGACAGCTTCGGCGTTGAAGGGGGTGCCGTCGTGGAACTTGACGCCCTTGCGCAGCTTGAAGGTCCACTCCTTGGCGGCGTTGCTGGCCTCCCAGGACACCGCGAGCCCGGGAATCGGATCCACCGTTCCCGGCTTGAAGGCCACCAGGGTCTCGGTGATCTGGTAGGCCACGCGGAGCGAGTTGCCGTCCTGGGCGTCCGAGGAATCCAGGGTCTTGGGCAGGTCGCTCTGGCCGTAAATCAAGGTCTGCGCCGATGCCCAACCGAAGGCGAGGCTAAGGGCCAAGAGTCCTACGATCCATCGCTTCATATGCTGCTCCTTTCGTCCGCGCGCTGCGCGGCTGTAAATTCGCTACAGTGCAAGTATACTCAACATTTCCTCACGGATAAAGCGACGGCCACGGCCGTCGGCGCACGGAAAAGCAGCCCGCACGCGGCGGGCTGCCGTGGGTTCGGGGTCGCTACACCTCGCCCAGGTACGCCCGCCGCATCGCTTCGTTGTGAAGCAGGTCGCGTGCGGGGCCCTCCAGCACGACCTCGCCCGTCTGCAAGACGTAGCCGCGGTCGGCGATCGAGAGGGCGATGTTGGCGTTTTGCTCGACCACGAAGACGGTGATGCCGCGGTCGTTCACGGTCTTGATGATCTTGAAGATGGTTTCGACCAGCTTGGGGGCCAGCCCCATCGAGGGCTCGTCCATGAGGATGAGCTTGGGGCGGCTCATGAGGGCGCGCCCCATGGCGAGCATCTGCTGTTCGCCACCGGACATGGTCCCGCCCATCTGGTTCAACCGCTCCTCGAGGCGCGGGAAAAGCGAGAAAACGTACTCCATGTCCTCCTTGATCCCCTTGGGGTCGTTGCGCAGGTAGGCGCCCATCTCGAGGTTCTCGCGCACGGTCATCTTGGGGAAGATGCGCCGGTTCTCCGGCACCACCGCCATCCCCTTCTCGATCCGGTACGAGGTGGGTTTGGGGTCGATGCGCTCGCCGCGGAAGTAGACTTCACCCTCGCCCACCTGCACGAGGCCCAGGATGGTCTTGAGGGTGGTGCTCTTTCCTGAGGCGTTACCTCCGAGCAGACAGACCATCTCGCCCGGATAGAGGACCATGTTGACCTGGCTGAGCGCGCGGATGGGGCCGTAGTAGGCGCTGACGTTCTTGAGCTCGAGCAGCGGTTCCGGCATCACTCCTCCCTCCGGCCCAGGTAGGCCTCGATGACCTTAGGATCGTTGACGACGTCCTTGTAGTCGCCTTCGGCGATCTTTTCCCCGTAATCCAGTACCACCACGCGGTCCGAGATCTCGCCCACCAGGTTCATCTTGTGCTCCACAAGCACGATGGTGTAGCCCCCCTCGTCGCGGAAGCGCCGGATGATCTGGGTGATCTCCTTGGTCTCCTTGGGGTTCATGCCCGCGCTGGGCTCGTCGAGCAGCAACAGCTTGGCATCCGTCGCCATCGCCCGGGCCATCTCCGTACGGCGCCGGTTGGCGTAGGAGAGCACGTAGACCGGTTGGTGCAGGCGGAAGCTCATCAACCTGGGGCCGAAGAACGAGAGCTTCTCGAGCGCCGTCTTGCGCATTTCCTCTTCCTCTTTGAGGTAAGTAGGGGTGCGCAGCACGGCGGCCAGCCAGCTCGACTTGAGCCGGTGGTGCTGGGGAATGAGAATGTTCTCCAGCACGGTCAGATGCGTGAAGAGTCGCAGGTTCTGGAAGGTGCGGGCGATGCCCTTCTTGGTCACCTGGTCCGGGGTCAGTCCGTTGATGCGCTCACCCTGGAAGAGGATGTCCCCACGATCGGGGCGGTAGACGCCGGTGATCAGGTTGAAGAGGGTGGACTTGCCGGCCCCGTTGGGCCCGATGATGCTGACGATCTCCCCTTCGTTGACCGTCAGGCTGACGTTGCTGATCGCCTGCAGCCCCCCGAACGCCTTGTAGAGGTTGCGCAGCTCAAGCAGAGGCATCGTCGTCCTCCTTTTGCAGGTCGGGGTTCAGGTCGGGGTTGGAGAGCCAGGCGTCCTGTTTGCGCTGCTCTTCGGTGGGGATGTCCTCCCGCGGCCCGAAGACGAGCTTCCAGGAGAACTCGGCACGACCCATGATGCCCTCCCGGCGGTAGATCATGATGAGGATCAGAATAACTGCGAGCAAGATCTTGCGCATGCCGAAGAACTGCACCGTCTGCGTCATCCAGGGTTCGCCGCGGAAGAGGAAGGCCACGAGCAGCAAGCCCAGGCCCAAGGCCCCGAAGATGTAGTGCTTGGTTTCGATGACGGGCCGCAGGCGGCGGGCCTTGCGGATGTAGGCGGAGAAGGCGAAGGCGCCGAGCATGAGGAGGGCCGCGCCCGTGTAACCCACGTAAGCCGGGTAGGCCTCCTCGAGGAAGCCGCCGTAGATGCGCACGAGCACCACGATGGCCGTGCCCAGCACCGCTCCGGTGATCGAACCCAGACCGCCGAGGCTGATGGCGACGAGCAGGAAGAAGGTGACGAAGAAGTTGAAGGTCTGCGTATCCACCGACTGCAGGTAGCTGGCGTAGAGCCCGCCGGCCACGCCGGCGAAGAAGGCGCTGATGGTGAAGGCGAGCACCTTGTGGTAGGCCAGGTTGACGCCCATGGCCTCGGCGGCGATCTCGTCTTCGCGAATCCCCTCGAAGGCGCGACCGTAGGAAGAGAACTTGAGCCTGGAGAGGAACCACAGCACGAAGAGGAAGGCGAAGAAGGTCCACCAGACGCCGCCGGCGTTGCCGGGAATGCCCTTGATGCCAAGGGGTCCGTTGGTGAAGGCGGCCACTTCGGGGGCGTTGGGCAGGAGGCGAATGATCTCACCGAAGCCGAAGGTCACGATCGCCAGGTAATCCCCCTTGAGGCGCAAGGAAGGGGCGCCCACGATCACGCCGACGATGGCTGCGGCGATACCCGCGAGGAAGAGGGCGATCACGAACTTGAGGTCGACGGAGTTGGCGACGTAGTCCAGCCCGAGCGCGCGCAGCCACTTGTCGAGGTCGAGGTGGTCGCGCGCCCAGTCGGAGAGCAGGCGGGTGCGGAAGGGGGCCCGCTCCCTTTCGGGCAGCATGAGCAGGGCGGTGACGTAGCCGCCGATCAGCATGAAGCCGTGATGCCCGAGCGATAGGATTCCCAGCTGACCGTTGATCAGGTTGAGGCTGATGGCCGCTATCCCCCAGATGAAGATCAGGGTGATGGCGGAGAGAAGGCCGCTGCTGCCTTCCGCCTGCGTCAGCAGATAGAGGCCCAGGACCGCGATGCCGAGCGTGGCGAGGGTGAGCAGGGTGTTGCGCATCATACCTTCTCCGTGAGGTCTTCCCCGACCAGCCCGGAGGGGCGGAAGAGGAGGATCAGGATGAGGAGCACGAAGGCAAAGACGTCCTTGTAGGCCGAGAGCGTGGGGAAGAGGCTCACCACGTAGATCTCGATGAAGCCGAGCAGCAGCCCGCCCAGAACGGCTCCGGGAAGGCTGCCGATCCCACCGATGACCGCGGCGGTGAACGCCTTGATGCCCGGAATCAGGCCCATCAGCGGGTGGATCTGGCCGAAGCGGATCGCGTACATCACGCCGGCCGCGGCCGCGAGAATGGAGCCGATGAAGAAGGTCAGGGCGATGACCTGATTGACGTTCACCCCCATCATCTGGGCCACCTCCGCGTCCTGGGCGGTGGCGCGCATGGCCTTACCCAGGCGCGTGCGGGTCACGAAGAGGTTGAGCACGAACAGCAGAATGGCCGTTACCGCGGGCACGACGATCAAGATGCCCGTGTAGTAGACGGTTTCCTCGCCGATCGTGAAGTTGAGCGGGCGGTTGAGGACGGTCTCGGCGTTGAAGCCGCGCACCCGCGGACCGAAGAGGAGCTGGCCCAGGTTTTGCAGGAAGAAGCTGGCCGCAATCGCGGTGATCAGCATGCTCTCGCGCGGAGCTCCGCGCAGCGGACGGTAGGCCACGGCCTCCAGCAACACGCCCGCCACGCCCGTGACCAGCATGCTAAGCAAAAGCGCCTCGATCCAGCCCATGTTGCGAAACGCCAGCAGGAAAAACGTTCCTGCGAAGATGAGCAGCGCAAGCGCCGCCGTTCTTCGCGGCTCTTCTAGATTGAACAAACTGCGCAAGACGAGCAGCACCGTACCGCCGAGCAGGGCGGTGATCAAAAGGGCAAGCCCCCAGTGAATGGGAGCGAGGGTCATGGCGTAGAAGGCGAAATACGACCCCAGCATGAAGATCTCGCCGTGGGCGAAGTTGATCAGGCGGATGATGCCGTAAACCATGGTGTAGCCCAGGGCGATGAGGGCGTAGAGGCTGCCCAGGGTAAGGGCGTTCAAGAAGTCTTGAACGATTCGCGCAAAGGTGTAGTCGCCCAGCATGGCGATTCGCCACCCGATCAGGGCCAGCAGCAGCAGACCCGCGAAGGCGGTGATCATCGTGGAGCGCGTGGCGAGTTTGGATGCGGTCACAGGGATCCTCCGAAGTTCCGGCGCTAACTGGGGCGAGCCCTCGGGCCCGCCCCAGAACCGGATTGCGACGAGCGACTACTGCACTTCGGCGGTCGACTTACCGAAGAGCTCGACCTTCTTCCAGTCGCTGGCGCTCTTCACCTCGTACTTGTAGAAGCCGATGGTGCGGTCCTTCGGGGTGCCGTCGGTACCCTTGTAGGTGATGTCACCCGAGACGCCGGGGTAGTGCTCCATGTTGGCCAGAGCGTCGCGCACGGCCTTGACGTCGGTGGAACCGGCCGCCTTGATGGCCGCCACCAGCACGTTGTAGCTGTCGGCGCCGGCGAGGACGAAACCGTTGAAGTCGCCCGGCTTGGCGTCCTTGAAGACTTCGAAGTACTTGGCCTTGAAGGCCTCGGCGCGCTTCTTCGCGGCGGGGTCGGCGATCAGGTTGGGGGTGGCGAAGCCGGTGAAGATGTAGCCGTCGAACGCCGCGCCGGCGCCCTCGGGGCACTGCGGGTCGTCGGAGGCGTCGGCGCCGATCACCTGCTGGGTGAAGCCCTGTTCACGCAGCTGCTTCATGAAGGGCGCGCCCTCGGCGCAGAAGCCCGAGTAGTAGATGGCGTCGGGCTTGAAGCTGCGGATGTTGTTCAGCTGGGCGGTGAAGTCGACGGTGTTGGCCACGAAGTCCTGCACCAGGGTCTTGGCGTCCAACTTCTTGGCGGTGTCGTCGAAGAAGCCGGCCAGGCCGTAGGAGTAGTCGTCGTCGATCTGGCGGAAGACGGCGATCCGCTTCGCCCCCAGGTCCTTGACCACGTAGGCCGCGGCCAGCTTGCCCTGGAAGTCGTCGGTGTAGGCCATACGGAAGATGAACTCACCGATCTGCGTGGTCTGCGGGTTGGTGGAGGAGGTGGAGATCATGATGATGCCCGCGTCCTGCAGCACCTCGGCGGCAGGGATGGACATGGAGCTGGAGATCGCGCCCAGCACGCCGATCACGCCCTCGTTCACGAACCGCTGCGCGCAGGCGATCGACCCTTCACGGCTGGTCTCGTTGTCGCAGATCACCAGCTCGACCTTCTGGCCCAGCACCTCGGGGGTCTGCAGGTTGGCCACCTTGATCCCGTTGAGGGTCTGGTTGCCGATCGCGGCGAAGCGACCCGAGAGCTCGAGGTTGATCCCGATCTTGACCTGAGCCAGGCCGAGGGAACCGGCGATAAGCAGCAATGCGGCGACTAAAAGGCTTTTCCTCATATACGTCCTCCCTTTCGTGCGTGTCCCATCGTCTTGCGCGAGCGTTTGGTGTTTTATACTCGCACCCGTATTTTATATGCAATTTTGCGCTGGGTGTCAACTTGTCGAGTGAAGATATGCACGTTGGCTATGCGCAAGCAAACCGCATCGCGGGCGTCGTCGGCCGGAATAGCACGGGCGCATAGTCTTCCCGCCGATGCCCAAGACGGCCCCCCACACCCCGCAGGTCCTCGACCGTGGGTGTGGGGGGTAGCCAAGACGGCGATCTAGTACTCGCTAAGGTAGCGGTCCAGCTCCCAATCGTGCACGGTGATGCGGTAGTCTTCCCACTCCAGGCGCTTGGCCTGCACGTAGTGGTTGAAGATGTGATCGCCCAGGGCTTCCTTGATGACGTCGTCCTTCTCGAGCGCGTCGACGGCCTCGCGCAGCGTGCCCGGGAGCTCTTTGATCTTGTGGCGGCGCCGCTCGCGTACGGTCATCGAGAAGATGTTGCGCTGGATCGAGGGCGGGGGGAGCAGGTCCTTTTCGATACCGTCCAGGCCCGCCGCGAGCATGACGGTCAGGGCCAGGTAGGGGTTGGTGCTGGGGTCGGGCATGCGGAGTTCCGCGCGGGTACCCACGCCGCGGCGCGCAGGGATGCGAATCATGGCGCTGCGGTTGGCCGCCGACCAGGCGATGTTGGTGGGCGCTTCGTACCCGGGGGTAAGCCGCTTGTAGGAGTTGACGAGCGGGTTGGTGACCGCGACCATGCCCGGTGCGTGCGCCAGCAGACCGGCGATGAAGTTGAGCGCGGTGCGCGAGAGCTCGTACTCGGCCTTAGGGTCGTAGAAGGCGTTCTTGCCGTTCTTGAAGATGGAAAGGTGGGTGTGCATGCCCGAGCCGTTGATGCCGACGATGGGCTTGGGCATGAAGGTGGCGTGCAGCCCATGAAGCAGGGCGACGCGCTTGACCACGAATTTGAAGGTGGCGATGTTGTCGGCGGTCTTGAGCGCGTCGGCATACTTGAAGTCGATTTCGTGCTGTCCGGGGGCCACCTCGTGGTGGGCGGCTTCGATCTCGAAACCCATCTCCACCAGAACGTTGACCATGTCGCGGCGCGCCTCCTCGCCCTTGTCGATCGGGGCGAGGTCGAAGTAGCCGGCCTGGTCGTGGGTTTCGATGGTGGGCAGGCCCTCCTCGTCGCGCAGGAAGAGGAAGAACTCGGGCTCGGGACCGGCCGACATGCTGTCGAAGCCAAGCTTTTTCAGCCGCTCGATCTGGCGCTTGAGCATACCGCGCGGGTCGCCCGGGAAGGGGGAGCCGTCGGGGTAGGTGACGTCGCAGATCAGCCGCGCCACCCGCCCCCGCGAGGCGTCCTCGATCTCGTCGGGGAAGATGACGAAGGTGTCGTAGTCGGGCTTGAGGAGCATGTCGGACTCTTCGATGCGCGTGAAGCCTTCGATCGAGGAGCCGTCGAACATCATCTCGCCGTCCAGCGCTTTCTCGAACTGGGAGGCCGGCACCTCGACGTTCTTGTTCATGCCCAGGATGTCGGTGAACTGGAGCCGCAGGAAGCGCACGTCGTGTTCGGCCATCGCCTTGAGGATTTCTTTCTTGGTAAGTCCCATAACGGCATCATTATAAGCACAGCCGAGGGGAGATGTGAAGAGAAGTGGACCGGAAATCTGTGCCCAGAATCCGCAATAGCATGGCCAACCTGCGCAATATAGGGCGGAATGCGAAGATGCGTGACGCGTGAAAACGCAGGGCGGCACAATATCCACGTACAAAATGCAGCTAAGGGGGCGATGAATAAAAAACCGGGACCCCGTGCGGGGTCCCGGCGGATCGGGGCGGTGACTACTTGACGGTCTTGATGCGCCCTTCCACCTTCGGGGCTACGGGCGAGTGGGCCTGGATGTAGTCCATGACCACCTTGGCGAGCAGCAGGCCGGAGCGTTCGTCGATGACCCGGGGGGCGTCCTTGAACATGGCGTAGCCGTCGCCGCCGCGGCCCATGTAGTCGTTGATGGCGACCACGTAGGTCTTGTTGGGGTCGAGCGGCTGGCCGTTCACGAGCACCTCGCGGATCCGCTTGCCGGGCTCGGCGGCGGGATCGTAGGTGAAGGTGAGGCCCGAGACCTGCGGGAAGCGGCCCTTGACCCGCTCCACCTGGCTGACGCCGTTTTCGAGCGCGGCCAGCAGGTCGGCGCCGCTCACCTTCACGCTGATGACGACGTTGCCGAAGGGGAGGATGGCCAGGATGTCCTTGCGGGTGAGCTGGCCGGGGCCGTAGACGCTGTCCGTACGGATGCCCCCACCGTTGGCGATGGCCACGTCGGCGCCCGCGTAGTCGCGCATGGCGTCGGCGATCAGGTTGCCGATGTTCGACTCCATGGTGCGCACGGTCTTGCGCCGCGCGTCGAGCGGTACCTTGGTTTCGCCGATGGCGACGTTCAGTTTCTCGTCGAGGATCTTGACGTAGCCGGCCACCACCTCGGCCATGGCGGGATCTTCGGGGATCTTGTTGGTGACGGGGATGACCTCGAGGAAGGCGATCGGTTTCTGCCCGGGGACGGTAAAGACCTTGAGGTAGCCCACGTCGCGCCAGTCGGACTTCGCCTTGAAGATCAGGGTGCCGTTCACGACCTTGAACATGCCGCCGTGGTCGTGTCCGCCGAGGATGAGGTCGATCTCGGGCACCTTGGCCGCCAGCTCTTCGTCGTGGACCATGTCCATGTGGGTGAGGGCCACCACCACGTCGGCGCCCTCGGCCTTGAGCTTGCGGGCGAGGTCGCGCCCCACGGTGACGTAATCGAGGTACTGGGCGTGGTCGCCGGGGCTGGTGAGCTCGAGCCAGTCGTCGATCAGGCCGATGAAGCCGACCTTGACGCCGTTCACCTCGGTAACGGCAAAACGGACACCGCCGGCCAGCGGTTCACCCGTGCGCTTGTCGAGCAGGTTCGAGCTGAGCCAGGGGAAGTTGGATTCCTTCACGCGCTGCTCGGCCACCTCGGGCCCGAAGTCGAACTCGTGGTTGCCGTAGACCGCGACGTCAAAACCCAGCTTGTTGAAGACGTTGACCATCTGCTTGCCCTTGAGCAGGCTTGACATGATCGAGGGGCTGAACGCGTCGCCTCCGAACGTGACGATCATGCGGCCGTCGTCGAGCTGTTTGATGAGCGTGGCCACGCGGGCGGCCCCGCCGAGTTTGCCTCGCTTCACCGGTTGGATCTCGTAAACGTCGTTCGAGTGGAAGAGGGTGAAGTCGGGTTGGGCGGCCCAGGCTGCACCCAACGCCAAGGTAGCCACGAGTAGGGTAAGTTTGCGCAACAGCTTCATAGCATCACCTCCACCGTCGATTGTATCGCCTAGGGAGGCCAGGGGGGCGGGGTGAGGAATCAGTCGCCGGGGAGGTGGGTGCGGGCTACCGAGGGGTGGGGTTCAGGGGGGTGGTCGGTGGAGTGGCCGGGGTTGACGCGGAGCTCGGGGTGGGCAAAGGCGGCGGCGTGGTTGGCGGCGGTGGCGGCCTCGCCGAAGCCCACCGCGATGAGGCGGATCTTGCCGGGATAGGTGGTGATGTCGCCCGCGGCGAAGACTCCGGGAAGGTTGGTCTCCATGCGGGTGTTGACCTTGATGCGGTTCTTCTCGAGCTCGAGCTCCCAGTTCGCGATCGGGCCCAGTTTGGAAACGTAGCCGGTGAGCACCAGCACCGCGTCCACGTCGATGCTGCGCTCCCTGCCGCTTGGTTTGTGGACGATCACGGCTTCGCGCACCTCGTCTTCGCCCAGAACGGCTTTGAGTTCGTAGGGGGTGAGCAGCTCGAGTTCGCCGGCTTCGGCGGCCGCGATCAGGCGGTTGACGGTCGCCCCGTGGGCGCGAAAGGTCTCGCGTCGGTGGATGAGGGTGACGTGCGCGGCCAGGTCCTTGAGGGTGAGCGCCCAGTCCACCGCGGAGTCGCCCCCGCCAATGATGAGCACGCGCTTGCCGGCGTAGTCGTCCACGTTACGCACGGCGTACTCGAGCCCCTTGTGTTCGAGCCGGTCCACTCCCTCGGCGTCGAGCCGCCGGGGTTCGAACGCGCCCACGCCGGCGGTGATGATGACCGCGCGGCCCTCGTAACTCCTGCCTGCAGAGGTGGTGACGCGAAACCCGCCCTCGGCCTGGGGCTCGAGCTTCTCGGCGCGCTCTTCGAAGGTGAAGATGGGTTCGAAGGGTTCGACCTGGTCCAGCAGGCGTTGCACCAGCTCCTTGGCACGAACCTTGGGAAAACCGGCCACGTCGTAGATGAACTTGTCGGGGTAGAGCGCCGACAGCTGGCCGCCCGCCTCGGCCATCGGATCGATGACGCGTACGGTAAGGTCGCGCATGCCCACGTAAAAGGCTGCGAAGAGGCCGCTCGGCCCGGCACCGATGATGATGACGTCGGTCTTCGGCACGCGCGGCCCCCTAGCTGCTCTGCTGAGCGAGCTCGGCGAGGGTGGGGGCGTCGAGCAGCATGACGCGCCCGTAGCCCGACTTGATCAACCCGTCGCGCGCGAGCTCGCCGACCACCTTGGTCACGGTCTCGCGTACCGAGCCCACGGCCGAAGCGATCTCGTCGTGGGTGACGTGGATCATAACCCGGCCCTTGGCGTCGCGCACGGCCAGGGGCGTTTCGGCGAACTCGAGCAACGCCGCGGCGACGCGGTTCTTCAGCCGCTGCGAGACCAGCCGCTGGATGGAGGTGTAGGTGCGGTTGAGCGCCAGGGCCAGCTGGACCGCGAGGTCGAGGGCTTCCTGCGGCTCGAGCAGGTTCGGATGGATCTGGGCGATGCGGGTGTCCACGGCGGCCTCGGCGTGGTAGGGGCGGTCCCCACCCGACAGGGCTTCCTCGCCAAAGTACTCCCCCGGGCGCACGAAGCGCAGGGTGAGGGCGTTGCCGTCGTCGTCTACACTCTGGATACGGACCAAGCCCGACTCGACGCGGTAGATGCGGTCGCGCGGCCCGGGTTTTCCGGGGTAGAGGATGATCTCGTCGGCCCGGAAGACCAACGTATCGATAATGCTGCCTTGCGTCACATTTCCCTCCCACCTCAAGGGTAGCACGCCGGGCGGTTTAAGTAAATAAAGAAGTTAAATTAATTAACGCTTTCTTCAACCCAGCTCAAGTAGTGGTCAAGACCACGTTCTACCGGCAGCGCGATCACTTCGGGCGTGCTGTAGGGGTGCAACGCCTGGACCCGGGCTGTGAGGCGCTCGAGCGCCTCGTCTTTGGTCTTGGCGAGCAGCAGGAGCTCGCGGTCTTCGTGCACCCGCCCTTCCCAGCGGTAGACGGAAAGCAGGCCCGGCACCACGTTGACGCAGGCGGCCAGCCTTTCCTCCACGAGCGATCGGGCGATCCTCTTGGCGGTCAGCTCGTCGGGTACGGTGATGAGGACGAGTCGCACCATGCCCTGAGTTTAGCGCGCCCGCGGGGGTGCGGGCGCGCCGGTTCGAAAAAACGGGGCTCAGTCCTGGGGCTTGATCACGAAGGCCGAGGCGATCTCGTCGCCCGCGGCCAGGTTCATCACCTTGACGCCGCTCGTGGGGCGCGAGTACTGCGAGATCGTGCGCACCCGGGTGCGGATGGCCAGCCCCCCGCGCGAGAGCACGAGCAGGTCCTCGTCCCCGTCGACGGCGAGCAGCGCGGTCAGGTGGCCCACCTTGTCGGTGAGCTTGAAGGTGATCACGCCCTGGCCGCCGCGGCCCTGGAGCGGGTACTCCTCGATCGGGGTGCGCTTGCCGTAGCCGTGGCTGCTGATGGCCAGCAGGTCGCCCTCCCATCCTTCGGGCACCACGATCAGCGAGACGACCTCGTCGCCCGGCTTGAGCCGGATGCCGCGCACCCCCTGGCTGGCGCGGCCGGTGGCCCGCACCTCGTCGAGCGCGAAGCGGATGGCCTTGCCGCCGCGGGTGGCCATCACCACCTGGGCGCCGCTGCCGGCGATCTGCACGTCCACCAGGTCGTCGCCCTCGACCAGGTTGATGGCGATCAACCCGCTGGCGTTCAGGTTCTGGTAGTCGCGGATCGCGGTCTTCTTGACCACCCCCTTGCGGGTGGCGAAGACGAAGTAGCCGGGGTCGGTGAGGCTGCGCAGGGAGAGCAGCGCCTTGACCTCCTCACCCTCTTCCAGCGGCAGGAAGCTCTTCACGTGGGTGCCGCGGGCGGTGCGCTGCGCCTCGGGCAGCTCGAAGACCTTCTCGCGGTAGACCTTGCCGCGGCTGGAGAAGAAGAGCAGGTCGTCGTGCATCTGCGCCACGAAGACGCGCGTGGCCTCGTCCTCGTCCTTGGTGCGCCCCGCCTTGGCCCCCATGCCGCCGCGACCCTGGGCGCGGTAGTCCTCGAGCGGGGTGCGCTTGAGGAAGCCGGCCGCGGTCATGGTGATGACCATGGGCTCGTCCTCGATCAGGTCCTCGGGGTTGAAGCCCTCGGCGAACTCGGTGATCAGGGTGCGCCGTTCGTCGGCGTACTTTTCCTTGATGGCGAGCAGCTCGTCCTTGACCACGCCCCAAAGCCGGGTTTCGTCGCTCAGGATGGCCTTCAGGTAGGCGATCGTCTCCTGCAGCTCGCGGTACTCGGCCTGCAGCTTCTCGCGCTCGAGCCCGGTGAGGCGCTGCAGCCGCATGTCGAGGATGGCCTGCGCCTGCACCTCGCTCAGCGCGAACCGCTCCATCAGCCCCGCCTTGGCCTCGGCGCCGTCGCGCGAGGCGCGGATCAGGGCGATGACCTCGTCGAGGTGGTCGAGGGCGATGAGCAAGCCCTCGAGCACGTGGGCGCGGTCCTCGGCCTTCTTGAGCTCGAAGCGGGTGCGGCGTACCACCACCTCGCGCCGGTGGTCGAGGTAGGCGCGCATCATCGCCAGCAGCGGCAGCACCCGCGGCTCGCCGTTCACGATCGCGAGCATGTTGATCGTGAAGCTCGTCTGCAGGTTGGTCTGCTTGAAGAGCTGGTTGAGCACCACGTCGGGGTTGGCGCCGCGCTTGAGCTCGACGACGATGCGCATGCCCTGGCGGTCCGACTCGTCGCGCAGACCCGAGATGTCCTCCAGCTTCTTGGCGCGCACCAGGCTGGCGATCTGGCTGATCAGGCTGGCCTTGTTGACCTGGTAGGGGATCTCCGTGACCACCAGCATCTTGCGTCCGCCCCGCTCCTCGGTGCGCACCCGCGCGCGCAGCCGCAGCGAGCCCTTGCCGGTCTCGTAGGCCTGCTTGAGGCCCACCCGATTAAGGCGGCCGCCGGTGGGGAAGTCGGGACCGGGGAGGTGCTGCATCACGCCGTCGAGCGTGATCTCGGGGTCGTCGATCATTGCCGCCAGCGCGCCGATCAGCTCGCCCAGGTTGTGGGGCGGGATGCTCGTGGCCATGCCCACGGCAATGCCCGTCGAGCCGTTGGCGAGCAGGTTGGGGAAGCCGGCGGGCAGTACGGTGGGCTCCTCGGCGGTGCCGTCGAAGTTCTCGACGAAGTCGACGGTGTCCTTGTCGATGTCGCGCAAAAGCTCGAGCGCGATGGGGGAGAGGCGCGCCTCGGTGTAGCGGTAGGCGGCCGCGGGGTCGCCGTCGATGGAGCCGAAGTTGCCCTGCCCGTCCACCAGCGGGTAGCGCAGGTTCCACTCCTGCGCCAGGCGCACCATGGCGTCGTAGACCGCCTGGTCGCCGTGGGGGTGGTACTTCTTGATGACCTCGCCCACCACGCCGGCGCTCTTGGAGTGCTTGCGTCCGGGCAGCAGGCCTTCCTGGTACATGGCGTAGAGGATGCGCCGCTGCACGGGCTTGAGGCCGTCGCGAACGTCGGGCAGGGCCCGGTTCACGATGACCGACATCGCGTAGTTGATGAAACTCTGCTTGACTTCTTCGGTGATTTCTACGGGCAGTAC
>Ga0256832_1000597_pt1 | contig 23737 bp, 23 predicted proteins | sample 134614metaG_FD_190534 | JGI IMG/M metagenome (GOLD analysis project Ga0256832, IMG submission 190534) | Hydrothermal vent microbial communities from Lau Basin, Pacific Ocean - 134-614 | ecosystem: Environmental > Aquatic > Marine > Hydrothermal vents | place: Pacific Ocean: Lau Basin | collected... | reverse complement strand
CAGTGGAACGATTCCTACCAGGAAAACATCTTTTGCTACACCAACAACATTCCACAGCGGGACGGTGGTACCCACCTGGCCGGCTTCCGCAGTGCACTGACCCGGACCATCAACCAGTACATCGAGCAGGAGGGGCTGGCCAAGAAGGCGAAGGTCTCTCCCACCGGGGACGATATCCGGGAGGGGCTGACCGCCGTGCTGTCGGTCAAGGTCCCGGATCCCAAGTTCTCCTCCCAGACCAAGGACAAACTGGTGTCTTCGGAGGTAAAAGGGGTGGTAGAGGCCTGCCTTGGAGAGAAGCTGCAGGAGTTTCTGATTGAAAATCCATCCGAGGCGGCTGCCATCGCCGCAAAGGTGATCGAGGCGGCCAGGGCCCGGGAGGCGGCCCGGAAGGCGCGGGAGATGACGAGGCGCAAGGGGGCGCTGGACGTAGCCGGATTGCCCGGAAAGCTGGCCGATTGTCAGGAGAAGGACCCGGCGCTCTCCGAGCTGTTTCTGGTAGAGGGTGACTCGGCAGGGGGATCCGCCAAACAGGGGCGCGATCGCCATTTCCAGGCCATTCTGCCGCTGAAGGGCAAGATCCTCAACGTGGAGAAGGCCCGTTTCGACAAGATGTTGTCGTCTGCGGAGGTGGGGACCTTGATCACCGCACTCGGCTGCGGTATCGGCAAGGAGGAGTACAACCCGGACAAACTGCGCTATCACCGTATCATAATCATGACCGATGCGGACGTGGATGGTTCCCATATCCGGACCCTGCTGCTCACTTTCTTCTACCGACAGATGCTGGAGCTGGTGGAGCGTGGCCATATCTACATCGCTCAGCCACCACTCTACAAGGTCAAGAAGGGTAAAAGGGAGCGGTACGTGAAGGACGATGCGGAGCTCAACGAGTATCTGCTGCAAACGGCCCTGGATGGTGCCAGGCTGCATACCGACGAGAAGAGCGGCACCGTCATCGAGGGCAACGCGCTGGAGAACTTGGCGCGCGACTACATGGTCGTCGAGAGCACCATCGATCGTCTATCGACCCGCTTCAATACAGAGATCCTGGAGAAGATGATCTATGTAGAGCCCCTTTCCGTGGAGGAGCTTCGGGATGAATCGCGGGTGAAGCGGTGGTGCCGGGAGATGGAGGAGCGTCTGAGCAGCGACGACAGTGGTGCCGGTGACTACAGGTTTTTACCGGAGAAGGAGAACGACGAAGAACCGTTCAGGATCCGTGCAGTGGTCATTCGCCACGGAACAGAAAGCAGTTACGTCTATAATAGTGATTTTTTTAGCTCTACAGAATATTTGAATATCAAAAAACTAAATAATGAGCTCAATGGTCTGTTGGGTGAAGGTGCCTTCGTCCAGCGAGGAGACCGCAAACAACCGGTATCCAGTTTCAAGCAGGTGATGGAGTGGCTGATGCAGCAGGCTCGACGTGGTCAGGATATCCAGCGCTACAAGGGACTGGGAGAGATGAACCCGGAGCAGCTCTGGGAGACCACCATGAATCCAGCCACGCGGCGGATGCTTCAGGTGAAGATCGAGGACGCCATCGCCGCGGATGAGATATTCACCACCCTGATGGGGGATCAGGTGGAGCCGCGGCGTGAATTCATCGAGAGTAACGCACTGCTGGTTACCAATCTGGATGTGTAAACCGTTCAGCTCACCCCCTGAAATCCGCCATTTCCGTGTTGAAAAAAGATCCTTTGTAAACCCACATCTTTCGCCTTGAACTGGCCAATTTCAGGGGTGGGCTGAACGGTTACCAGCCTGTTTCATGCCATGCTGAGTTATCTGGATGCTGGATTCTATCTCGTTGATTTATAAGTATTTATTCAAGCATACCAGGTAAGCGTCCTCATCCGGTGGAATGCCGTTGCGTTGCGCGTTCCATAGCATCTCAGCCAGGCATTCCATCATCCGGTGCTCGGCTTCGTGAATGTCTCCGGTGCGGGAGACGATCCGGCGATAGAGATCGGAGATCCCTTTGGGACGATCACAGCCGGCCTGCTCCCGGATTGCCAGATGGAGAGAGAGATGAAGAAACGGGTTGCTCTCCCCGAGTTCAGGAAGAAATTCCTTTTCCGCCGCCGTTTCCTCTCGCTCCAGCAACCGGTGATATTCGGGATGAATCGCCACTACCTCGGCGACCAGCTGCTCCAAAGGTTGCAACTCTTCCCTCATTTTGTACCGCTTCCACGCACGGCAATAGAAACGGCGCAACTGGCCTCTGTCCTGACTGAAGATCATCCTATTCCAGATTCTTGTTCGGGTACTCGCAGAGATCCTCGATGATGCAGGCGCCGCACCTGGGTTTCCGGGCGGTACAGATGTAGCGGCCGTGCAGGATGAGCCAGTGGTGCGCATCCTGTTTGAATTCCGCCGGTACGACCTCCTCCAGCTTTCGTTCCACCTCCAGAGGCGTCTTCCCCTTGGCCAGACCCGTGCGGTTGGCGACCCGGAAGATATGGGTGTCCACCGCGATGGTGGGATGTCCGAAAGCGGTGTTGAGCACCACATTGGCGGTTTTGCGTCCCACGCCAGGGAGCGACTCCAGCGCCTTGCGATCGGAAGGTACCTCTCCATTGTATTTGTCCACCAGGATGCGGCAGGTAGCGATGATGTTCCTGGCCTTGTTGTTGTACAGACCGATGGTCTTGATGTACCGTTTCAGGCCCTCCTCTCCAAGCTCCAGCATTGCCTGCGGGGTATTCGCCTTGCGAAACAGCTCCCTGGTGGCCTTGTTGACACTCTTGTCGGTAGCCTGCGCCGACAGCATGACCGCGATCAGCAGCTCGAAAGGGGTGCGGTAATGCAGCTCGGTCGTGGGAGCGGGATTCGCCGCCCGCAGTCGTTCGAAGATCTCCCTTCGCCGGCGCGCATTCATCGAGCTGTTGTGGGAGCGGGTGCCGTCCCGCTGCCGGTCGCACGCTCCCTGCGTCGTGCACTGCGGCTGTCCAGCACATTCTTGATGGCGATCAGTACCCCCAGTCCGATGAATGCTCCCGGCGGCAGGATGGCGAGCAGGAACCCCCGATAATCCTCTACCAGGGTGACGGTCAGGACATTGGCCCATTCACCGAACATCAGTGAGGCGTTGGCAAACAGCGTCCCGGAGCCGATCGCCTCCCGCAAGCCCCCGAGTACCACCAGTACGGAGCAGAAGCCGAGACCCATGGCCAGACCATCCACCACGGCAGGCAACGGGGTATTCTTCACGGCAAAGCTCTCCGCCCGTCCGAGAATGGCGCAGTTGGTGACGATAAGAGGGATGAATATGCCGAGGATGTTGTAGAGATCGTGGAACCAGGCATTCATGGCCAGTTCGATGGCGGTCACCAGCGAGGCGATGATCATCACGAAGGCCGGCAGACGGATCTCCGGTCTGACGATGTTGCGGATGAGGGAAACGATGAGGTTGGAGGCTACCAGTACCAGCGTGGTGGCCAGCCCGAGCCCCAGGCCATTGACGGTGGTGTTGGTGACCGCAAGCAACGGGCAGAGGCCAAGGATCTGCACCAGGGCGACATTGTTGGACCAGAAGCCGTTACGGGTGATCTCGGTGTACTGCGGATTGGCCATGCTCGATCTCCATTTGTTTCGCCTGCCTGGCGAAGATCTCCCGGCGATGCCGGTCGAAATACTTGAGGGTCTTGTAGACCGCCTTGACCACCGCCCTGGGGGTGATGGTGGCTCCGGTGAACTGATCGAATACACCGCCGTCCTTCTTCACCTTCCATCTCTCCTCCGGCGGGTTGGTCAGGCTGCGGCCGTCGAAACCGTGAATCCACTCCGACTTCCGCTCCTCGATGTTGTCTCCGAGTCCCGGTGTCTCGTGGTGGGACACCACCCGCACCCCGATCAGTGTGCCATCATGGCGGATGGCCACCAGCAGCTCGATGGCGCCGTTGTACCCGTCCGGGGCCACCACCGAAAAGACCGCGGCCTCCGGCCTGCCCATTCGCCGGGCCCGATAGACGGTTGCCGGGTGCCTTTTGGGGTTCAGTTCCGGATCATCGATACGGATGGTGTCGCTGACCATATCGTTGTCGTAACTGGTGGGTGGTACGAGGGCGTTGAGTCTCTTGAGCAGTGCCTCCCGGTGATTGGCCTCGATGCGCTCCGCCGTGGCGCTGTAGGTGATGGCCACCAGGGTGGCTCCCACCACCCCGAACAGGGCGAGCAACAAGGCGCTGGTCAGGACCTTCCTAAGCATCCCGGTCTCCGTGGCCGAATACCCTTGGTTTGGTGTAGTGATCGATGGTGGGAGCCGCCATGTTCATCAACAGTACGGCGAAGGCTACACCATCCGGAAAGCCGCCCCAGCTGCGGATGACGTAGATGAGTACCCCGATACCGGCGCCATACCACAACCGGCCCAGATTGGAGGTGGCCGCAGTGACCGGATCGGTGGCGATGAAGAACGCCCCCAGGATGGCTGCACCGCTGAACAGATGAAACAGCGGCGAGGCGTTATGTGCCGAATCCAGCAGATAGAAGATCGAGGAGATGGCGGCGAGGGAACCCAGCAGGGCGACGGGTATGTGCCAGCTTATCACACGCCTGCGAATGAGCCACAATCCACCGGCCAGCAGCGTGAGATTGACCCAGATCCATCCTTTGCCTCCAAGAAAACCGAATACCGGCTCACTGGCTGCGATGGCCCCGGGCGTGCGACCGAGTCCGAGCTGGGTCTTCATGGTATCCAGCGGCGTTGCGGCGGTCAGCGCATCGATGGTGATGCCATCCGGCAGCGAACCGGAAAAGATGTAGCTCAGGGTAGTGGAGAAGTCGAGCGACGAACCGGCCAGGGACAACGGCATGGACCAGAGGGTCAGCTCCTTCGGAAACGAGACCAGCAGTACCACATAACCCACCATGGCCGGATTGAAGGGGTTGAATCCCAACCCGCCGTAGAGCTGTTTGGCAACGATGATGGCAAATGCGACACCGACGGTGGTCAGCCACCAGGGGGCCAGGGGGGGCAACGCAAATACCAGCAGCAGCGCAGTCAGTATGGCACTGCCGTCCCCGAGGGTGGGGAACAGCGGGCGCCTGCGAACCGCCAGCATGCCCGCTTCGCAGACGAGCGCCACCCCCACGGCCAGTGCAGCATTGACCACCACCCCCCAGCCGAACAGCAGGGCGTAGATGGCCAGGGCAGGCAACAGGGCCAGGATGACGGAAAACATCATCCCCGCGGTGGAGTAGGGGGGATGGTGAATGTATGGAGAGCTGATGGCCTTCCTAAACTTCATCGGGAGAAGACTCCTTCTTGGCGGCTTTGGTACGCTCCAGCGCAGCCTGGATCGCTGCCTTCTTGCTCTCGTCGGTGACGGGTTGCTTGCGGGCCCGGCGGGCGGCTCTTTCCGCTTTTTCCCGCTCCAGTCGCTCCAACCGTTTCTGGTGCCGTTCCCGGGCGATGTCCGCTTTCCGTTTTTTCTCCTGTTGCGCCCGGATCTCGCTCTTGGCGAAACGGTAATAGTGCACCAGCGGGAGATTACTGGGGCAGACATAGGCGCAACACCCGCATTCGATGCAGTCGAACAGGTCGAACTCCTGAATCTTGTCGAGATTTTTCGACTGTGCGTGCCAGTACAGCTGCTGGGGCAGCAGGTTGACCGGACAGGCCTCGGCACAGTTTCCGCATCGGATGCAGGGCCTCACCACGGGACGTTGCTCTATTTCGCTCCGACTCACGGCCAACAGGCAGTTGCCCGTCTTGATCAGGGGTACCTGGTGGTGGGCCAGGGCGACTCCCATCATCGGCCCTCCCATGATGAGCTCCCCGAGCCCTTCGAAATCGGTATCGCAGTGGCGCAACAGATCCGGAACCGGGGTACCGAGAAGCGCCTCGAGATTGCGCGGCCCTCCCACCGCGCTGCCGGAGACGGTGACGATCCGGGAGATGAGCGGCTCCCCCAGCTCCACGGCACGAAACACCGCTGCCGCGGTGGCCACGTTGTGGCACACGATTCCGAGCTGGATGGGCAGACCGCCGCTGGGAACCTCCTTTCCCGTAAGTACCTTGATGAGCTGTTTCTCCCCGCCGGCCGGGTAGCGGGCAGGAACCGCGACCACCTCCATGTCGGTCACCCCCTCGCTGCGGAGGGTTTGTGTCAGGGTGTCGATCGCCGCCGGCTTGTTGTCTTCCACGGCGATGATACAGTGCTGCGCCTGTACCGCCCGGCGGATGACCATTGCCCCCTTTATGACCTGCTCGGGCCGCTCTCTCATCAGTGCGTCGTCGCAGGTGATGTAGGGTTCGCATTCGGCCCCGTTGAGGATCAGGGTCTTGACCGTCTTCCCCGGATTGAGTTTGACGAAGGAGGGGAAGCCGGCGCCCCCCAGGCCGACGATCCCGGCCTGACGAACCCTGTCGCGGATCTCGGCCGGTTCCAGATCCCGGTGGTCGGCGGGTTCCCGTGACGGGTGCCACTCCTCCTTGCCGTCGGTCTCGATGACGATGCAGGGGGCGGAGAGCCCGGAAGGGTGGGGGACCGGCCGTTCTTCGATGGCCACCACGGTGCCCGAACTGCTGGCATGGATGGGTGCGCTGATGAAGTTGCCCGGGCGAGCGATGGTCTCTCCCTTGAGCACCCGGTCACCCACCTTCACCACCGGGTCGGCGGGCGCGCCGAGGTGCTGAAGCATCGGCAGCACCAGCTCCTTCGGCAACGGGGCGGACTCCAGGGGGCGAGTGGTGGACTCCCGTTTGTGTCCGGGTGGATGGATGCCACCATGAAAGCTCCACAGTTTCATGCCGCGTCTCCGTTTGCCTCCTTCGGTGGAGGCCACTTCCAATGGGTGATGTCCTCCTTCACCGGTACCATGCTGATCACGTCCACCGGGCACGGCTCCACACACAGTTCACAACCGGTGCACTCCTCGGCGATCACTGTGTGCATCATCTTGGGTGCTCCCAGGATGGCATCCACCGGGCAGGCCTTGATACAGAGGGTGCAACCGATACACTCCGATTCATCGATGAAGGCCACCATGGGGGGTTTCTCCTCGCCCCGCTCCCGATCGAGGGGCTTGGGTTCGCGGCCCAGGAGGTCGGCCAGGGCCTGGATCACCTGTTCGCCCCCCGGTGGACACTGGTTGATGTCCGCTTCGCCGGCGGCGATGGCTTCGGCGTAGGGCCGGCAGCCGGGATAGCCGCACTGACCGCACTGGGTCTGTGGCAGGATGGCATCGATCTGGTCCACGATGGGATCGCCCTCCACCTTGAAGCGGATGGAGGAGTAACCCAGCAGCAGCCCGAAGACCAGGGCCAGCAGGGTGAGGGCCAGCACAGCACTCAGCATGGGCTACCCTTTCACCAGTCCGGTGAAGCCGATGAAGGCCAGAGACATCAATCCGGCGGTGACCAGGGCGATGGCCGGCCCCCGGAATGCCACCGGGACATCGGCCACCTCGATACGTTCCCGCATCGCGGCGAACATCACCAGCACCAGGGAGAAACCGACGGCGGCACCGAATCCATAGAGTGCGGATTCGATGAAGTTGTGATCGGTCTGGACGTTGAGCAGCGCCACCCCGAGCACCGCGCAGTTGGTGGTGATCAGGGGGAGGAAGATGCCCAGTACCCGGTAGAGCAGCGGGCTGGTCTTGTGCACCACCATCTCGGTGAACTGCACCACCACGGCGATAACCAGGATGAAGGCGATGGTCCGCAGGTATTCTATTCCCAGGGGAGAGAGCAGGTATTCGTTCACCAGGTAGCTGCAGATGGAGGAGAGGGTCAGCACGAAGGTGGTTGCCAGTCCCATACCGATGGCGGTCTCCAGCTTTTTCGATACCCCCAGGAACGGACAGAGGCCGAGAAACTTTACCAGAACGAAGTTGTTGACCAGGATGGTACTGACCAGGATTAACGCATACTCTGTCATGCCTTGAATGATACCAGATAATTTTGGTCGGATATTACCTCAAAGGTGGTAAAAAGGGCCGAAAACCGCCGATTTTTCACTGCATCTATCGGCAAATGGGAGGTGTGGTGCTCCAATCACCACCACTACTTGACCCGCATTCCCGGTTGGGCTCCCTCATCCGGGGAGAGCAGGAACAGATCCTTTCCGCCCGGGCCGGCGGCCAGTACCATCCCTTCCGAGATCCCGAAACGCATCTTGCGGGGCGCCAGGTTGGCCACCATCACCGTCAACCTGCCTCTCAGTTGCTCCGGCGTGTAGGCCGATTTGATGCCGGCAAACACGTTGCGGGTCTCCCCCCCGAGGTCCAGTGTCAGGCGCAGCAGCTTGTCTGCCCCCTCCACCGTCTCCGCCTCGACGATGCGGGCGATACGCAGATCCAGCCTGGCGAAATCGCCGATGGATATGGTCTCGGCGATGGGTTCCACCTGCGGGGCGGGTGGGGTCGCTGCGGTGGATTCCTCCCTTGCCTCTTGCAGCAGGGCGTCGATGGCACGCTCCTCCACCCGGGTCAGCAGCGGTTTGAAGGGGGCGACCCGGTGGGACAGCAGCGGCTTTTCGACGGCCGTCCAGTCGGTTTGTCCTCCGGCCAGGAACTGCTCGGCCCTCTCCGCCAGGCGGGGAACGACCGGCTTGAGATAGGTGGTGAGGATACGAAACAGGTTGATCCCCTGGGTGCAGATCGCCTGCACCTCTTTTTCCCGCCCGCTCTCCTTGATCAGGACCCAGGGCTTCTGTTCGTCGATGTACTGGTTGGCGGTGTCGGCCAGCGCCATGATCTCCCGCATGGCGTGTCCATACTCCCGCTTCTCATAAAGGGAGGCGATCTCCTCGCCGGAACGGACGAAGGCCGTGTAGAGTTCGGGATCGGGCAGCCGTTCGGCGAGCCGGTGGTCGAAATGCTTGCCGATGAAACCTGCACAGCGGGAGGCGATGTTGACCAGTTTGCCCACCAGATCGCTGTTCACCCGGGCCATGAAGTCCTGCAGGTTGAGGTCGATGTCGTCCACACCCGATCCCAGCTTGGCGGCGAAATAGTAACGGAGATACTCCGGATCGAGATGTTTCAGGTAGCTGCGGGCGCGGATGAAGGTGTTGCGTGATTTGGACATCTTCTGGCCGTCGATGGTCAGAAAGCCGTGACACCAGACCGCTGTGGGTTTGCGAAAGCCGGCGCCTTCCAGCATCGCCGGCCAGAACAGAGTGTGGAAGTAGGCGATGTCCTTGCCGATGAAATGGTACAGCTCGGTGTCGGATTCCGCCTCCCGGCTCCAGAACCGGTCGAAAGAGCTGTCGTGGCGATCGCAGTAGTTCTTGAAGCTGGCCATGTAGCCCACGGGGGCGTCCAGCCAGACATAGAAATATTTTCCCGGAGCGTCCGGGATCTCGAATCCCCAGTAGGGTGCATCCCGGGAGATGTCCCAGTCCTGCAGTCCCGCCTCGAACCACTCTTTCAGCTTGTTGCGGATCTCGGGCTGCAGACGTTCCTTCTGGTTTACCCACTCCCTGAGCATGCCACCGAAATCACTCAGCTTGAAGAAGTAGTGCTCGGTCTCCCTTTCCACCGGCTTGGCGCCCGAGATGGCGGAGACGGCATTTTTCAGTTCGGTGGGCGCGTAGGTGGCGCCGCACACCTCGCAGGAATCCCCGTACTGATCGGGGGCACCGCAGCGGGGACACTCCCCCTTGATGAAACGGTCCGGAAGGAACATCCCCGCCTCGGGATCGTAGGCCTGGGTGATGGTGCGGCGTACGATGTGGCCCCCCTCTTTCAGGCGCTGGTAGATGAGTTCCGCGAAATGGCGGTTCTCTTCCGAATGGGTGGTGTAGTAGTTGTCGAAACCGATCAGGAAATCGGCAAAGTCCGCACGATGTTCCCGGCCAATCCGCTCGATGAGCTGCTCCGGCGTGATCCCCTCCTGCCGTGCCTTGAGCATGATGGGGGTGCCATGGGCGTCATCGGCGCAGACATAGATGCACTGGTTGCCGCGCAGTTTCTGGAAGCGGACCCAGATATCGGTCTGGATATACTCCACCAGATGACCCAGATGAATCGGGCCATTGGCATAGGGAAGGGCGCTGGTGACCAGGATCCTGCGCTTCTCGGGGAGGGTTGTGTCGGTGTCGTTCATAACCGCGAAAGGGTAGCAACAAAGGGCGGCTTACGCCAGCATTTCGACTATCCCGTGACAAAGAAACCGGAGGCGTTTTGACCGATGCCGGCAAACATGCCGAAAGGGGCGGGAATCGAAGAGCAAACGAGTCGGTAATGGCGCGCCCGAGAGGATTCGAACCTCTGACCTCTGCCTCCGGAGGGCAGCGCTCTATCCAGCTGAGCTACGGGCGCGAAGAGCGCATAGGATACCGTTGTTGCGGGATTTCGTCTACGGTTTGCGCTGCTGGATGGCGCGACGGTATTCCGCTTCCGCTTCGGGGAGATATTTTTCCAGCTGCCGGATGCGGGTCTTGCCCAACGGGTGGGTGCTGAGAAACTCCGGCGGTCGTTTCCCCTGCTTTGCCGCCCAGGCGGCAAACCGCTTCCAGAACTCGATCGATTTTCGCGGATCGTAGCCGGCCCGCGCCATGTAGAGTTGACCGAGACGGTCGGCCTCCAGTTCGTGAGTGCGGGAGTAGGGGAGCATCACACCCAACTGGGCGCCCAGCCCATAGGCCATCTGGATCAACTGGCGGGTCTGGGGGGACTTGCTCGCGGTGGCGATATTGACGACCTCACCGCCGATCTGGGCCAGCAAACCTTGTGACATCCTTTCCGCACCGTGGCGGGCCACCGCATGGGCCACCTCGTGACCGATCACAGTGGCGAGCCCGGCCTCGTCGCGGGTGATGGGGAGGATGCCGGTGTAGATCCCCACCTTGCCACCGGGCAGACAGAAGGCGTTGGCGATCTTGGGGGCATCGAACACCACGAACTCCCACTGGGCGTTGGGCAGCGGGGCAACGGCCGCGATTCGCTTGCCCACACGCTGCACCAGGGTGTTGATCTCGGGATCCTTGCTGATGGGGGTCTCTTGCTTGATCTTCTCGAACGCCTCGAGCCCCAGCTGCATCTCCTGTGAGGGGTTGATCAGCAGCAACTGCTTGCGGCCGGTGTCGGGCACGGTGGCGCAGGCGGTGAGCAGTACCCCGATGAGAATGGTGGCCAGAAATCTCCTCATCAAGATCATGGTGGGTCGATCCTCCTTCTCGTTTGCTCTCTCTCCCTGGGGTCTCCTTCGAGCCATCAGTCGCTTTCATTCGCCGGCCAGGAGAGCAGCAACAACAGGCCACCGACGGTTCCCAGCAGCCAGGTCCCCAACGGCAGATCCCCCAGGGATTGCACCTCGTGACCGCCGATCCCCAGCCACAGAACGGCGCTGACGATCAGCGCGCTGCCGGCGATGGCAGCCACGGTGCGGCGGTTGGCCAGCCGGATCTCGCGGCGCAGTCGAATCAGCTCCTTGGATTCGCTCTTCACTTTCAGGGTTCCCTGCTGGAGCTGTTTCAGCACCGAATGGGTCAGCAGGGGGATCTCCGGCATCCGCTCCAGGGTCTGCGGCGCCTGTCGTTTGAGATTGCGTACGAAGGCGCGGGCGCCCACCTGGTCGCTCATCCAGCGCTCCAGGAAGGGTTTGGCGGTCTTCCAGAGGTCCAGATCCGGGTAGAGCTGGCGGCCCAGTCCCTCGATGTTGAGCAGGGTCTTCTGCAACAGCACCAGTTGTGGCTGGATCTCCATGTTGAAGCGACGGGCGGTCTGGAACAGGCGCAGCAGCAGGTGACCGAACGAGATCTCCTTCAGCGGCCGCTGGAAGATGGGCTCGCATACGGCACGGATGGCCGACTCGAATTCATCCACCCGGGTGTCGGGAGGGACCCAGCCCGACTCCACATGCAGCTCCGCCACCCGGTGGTAGTCCCGTTGAAAGAAGGCAAGGAAGTTCTCCGCCAGATAGCGCTGGTCTTCCGGATTCAGACTGCCCATGATGCCGAAATCCACGGCGATGTACCGGCCGTCATCGGCCACGAAGATGTTGCCGGGATGCATGTCGGCGTGAAAGAAGTTGTGCTGGAACGCCTGGGTGAAGAAGATCTCCACCCCCCTTTCCGCAAGCCCCTGCAGATCGATGCCGGCCGCCTTGATGGCCTCGATATCGGAAATGGGGATCCCGGAGATACGTTCCATCACCAGGACGTTGCGCCGGACGTATGGCCAGTGGACCTCGGGGATGTAGATCAGCGGCGAGTTTTCGAAATTGCGCCGCAACAGGGAAGCGTTGGATCCTTCCCGCAACATGTCCAGCTCATCAAAGATGGTTTTTTCGTACTCCTGCACCACCTCCACCGGTCGCAGCCGTTTCCCCTCCGACCAGTAGCGCTGCACCATGCCGGCCAGGACATACATCAGCTCCAGGTCCCGGCGGATGACCTGTTCGATGTCGGGGCGGACCACCTTGACCACCACCTCGCTACCGTCGTGGAGGGTGGCGGCATGGACCTGGGCGATGGAGGCCGAGGCGAGGGGGGTTTCCTCGAAACGCCGAAATACCTTGGAAACGGGCTCGCCGTATGCCTTTTCGATGATCTTCCGCGCCTGTTCGCTGGGGAAGGGTGGGACGTTGTCCTGCAGCCGGGCGAACTCCACGGCGATATCGTCCGGCAGCAGGTCCCGGCGGGTGGAGAGGATCTGGCCGAACTTGACGAAGATGGGGCCCAGCTCTTCCAGGGACTCCCGGATCCGCACCGCGCGCGGGGCGTCCCGATCCCGTAGCCAGTATCCCGGCACCAGATAGGCGAGAAAACGCAGGCGCCGGAACAGGGGGATGGTCAGCACCAGCTCATCGACACCATGACGGGAGAACACCCAGGCGATCTTGAACAGCCGCAGCGTGCGCCCGAGCCGCAAGCCCCTCACTGACGAGGCTCCTCGTCTTCGGAGAGCCTTCTCTGCAGCCGCTGCACCCGGGCCTCCAGCCGGGCGACGTCGTCACGCAGGCGATCCACCTCGTCCATGAAGCGGCTCACTTCCGCACGGGCGGGCAGGATGCGGCTCTCCTCTTGCAGGTACTCACTGATGTCCTCCCGCAGGCTCTCCAGCACGCGGCGGCCCCAGTCGAGCCCGTCCCGTACCAGATCGCCGGTGCGGTGGGCGATGAGATCGCCGGTGAACCGGGAGAGCTGTTCTTCCCAGTCGATCTCCATGTCATCCAGGATCCGTTTGAATCGCTGGCCGGTCTCCACGTCTCCGGTGATGGTGACGTCACCGGAGAAGAGCGCACGGCTGGAGTCTCCCAGACCGAGGCGCGTCATCGCGAGCGGGGTGCCGCTGATGGTGGTGTCCACCTCATCCTCCCAATGCGACTGGAGACGCAGGCCATAGCGGCCGGGCAGGGCATAGAAAGTGATGTCGGGACCACGCAACTCGATGGCGATCACCTTGCCCTGCAGGCGGCCGAGCCGTTCCAGGGTTTCCGGGTCCAGCCGGAGATAGTAGTTGAGGGCGGTCTCCAGCGAGGTGAGCAGTGCAGAGGAGAGCATGTTCATCCCGTCACAGCTTGAACCCCCGGTGGACGGCAACGATTCCGCCCGTCAGGTTGTGATAGTCGCAACGCTCGAAACCGGCTTCTTCCATCATGCCTCTCAGGGTCTCCTGATCCGGGTGCATGCGGATGGATTCCGCCAGATAGCGGTAGCTGTCTGCATCGTTGGTCACCAGCTTGCCCATCAGTGGCAACAGAGTGAAGGAGTAGGCATCGTAAAGCTTGTTGAGGCCCGGTACCGTGGGCTTGGAGAACTCCAGCACCAGCAGCCGGCCGCCGGGTTTGAGCACCCGGTACATGGAGCGCAGCGCGGCATCCTTGTCAGTGACATTGCGCAGTCCGAAGGCGATGGTGATGCAGTCGAAATGGTTGTCGGGAAAAGGCAGGCACTCGGCGTTGGCCTGCACATATTCCAGGTTGCCCACCACCCCCTTGTTGGTGAGGTTGTCGCGCCCCACCCGGAGCATCGATTCGTTGATGTCCGCCAGCACCACCTCTCCCTCCGGGCCGACGAGGGCGGAGAAGCGGGCGGCCAGATCACCGGTGCCGCCGGCCAGATCCAGCACCCGCTGGCCACGGCGTACCCCGGCGAGCTGGACCGTGAAGAATTTCCACAGCCGGTGGATTCCGAACGACATCAGGTCGTTCATCAGGTCATATTTCGCCGCCACCGAGTGGAATACCCCGGCGACCCGTTTCTCTTTCTCCTCCACCGGCACCTGCTGGTAGCCGAAATGGGTGGTGGTTTCCGATTTTTCCGAGTGGCTCATAGTATGTACCGTGTCAGGTCCTCGTCCTCTGCCAGTTCGCCCACATGCTGGTCCACGTAGGCGGCGTCGATGGTGACCTGCTTCTCCAGCCGGTCGGAGGCGGTGAAGGAGATCTCCTCCAGCAGGCGCTCCATCACCGTGTGCAAGCGGCGGGCACCGATGTTTTCGGTTCGTTCGTTTACCTGCCAGGCCACCTCGGCGATACGCCGGATCCCGTCCTCGCTGAATGTCAGCTCCACCCCTTCGGTGGCGATCAGGGCGGCGTACTGCTCGGTGAGGGAGGCATCCGGCTCGGTCAGGATACGCACGAAATCCTCCACATCCAGTGCATCCAGCTCCACCCGGATGGGGAGTCGGCCCTGAAGCTCGGGCACCAGATCGGAGGGCTTGGCCAGATGGAAGGCGCCGGAACCGATGAACAGGATGTGATCGGTCTTCACCATGCCGTACTTGGTGGAGACGGTGCAGCCTTCCACCAGCGGCAACAGATCCCGCTGAACCCCTTCGCGGGAGATGTCCGGACCGCCCCCTTCGCTGCGTTTGGCGATCTTGTCCAGTTCGTCGAGAAAGACGATGCCGTTCTGTTCCACGGCCTCGAGTGCGGTGGCCTTGATCTCGTCGTCGTTGATCAGCTTGGCCGCCTCTTCGTCGGTGAGTACCCTGAGGGCCTCCCTGATGGGCAGCCGCTGGGTCTTGGTGCGTCCGCTGCCGATGTTCTGGAACAGGCTCTGCAGTTGGCTGGTCATCTCCTCCATGCCCGGCGGTGCCATGATCTCCACGCCCAGGGAGGCAGCGGAGACCTCGATCTCGATCTCCTTTTCGTCCAGTTTGCCCTCGCGAAGCATCTTGCGGAATTTCTGTCGCGTGGCCGATTCCTTCTCCCGATCCGGCTGTGGCTCGTTGGCGAAGCCCACGCTGCGTGGTGGCGGCAGAAGGATGTCGAGGATGCGTTCCTCCGCCACCTCTTCGGCCCGATGGCGTACCTTGTGCATCGCCTGTTCGCGGGTCATCTTCACCGCCGTCTCGGTGAGGTCGCGGATGATGGATTCCACGTCACGGCCCACGTAACCCACCTCGGTGAATTTGGTGGCCTCCACCTTGATGAAAGGGGCGTTGGACAGCTTGGCCAGACGCCGGGCGATCTCGGTCTTGCCCACGCCGGTGGGCCCGATCATGAGGATGTTCTTGGGGGTGATCTCGCTGCGCAGGCTTTCCTCCACCTGGCCCCGGCGCCAGCGATTGCGCAGGGCGATGGCCACGGCCCGTTTGGCCGCCGTCTGGCCGATGATGTGTTTGTCCAGTTCCTCGACGATCTCCCGGGGGGTCATCTGGGGTAGTGTGTCAGCCAATCTCCAACTCCTCGATGGTCAGGTTGCTGTTGGTGTAGACACAGATGTCGGCGGCAATGCGCAGGGCGTGCTCGACGATCTCGCGGGCGCTCAACGTGGTGTGCTCCAGCAGTGCGCGGGCCGCCGACTGGGCAAATGGACCGCCGGAACCGATGGCGATGAGATCGCGTTCCGGCTCTACCACGTCACCGTTGCCGGTGATGGTGAGCATGGCATCCTTGTTGGCCACGATCAGCAGTGCCTCGAGGCGCCGCAGCATGCGATCCGTGCGCCAGTCCTTGGCCAGCTCCACCGCGGAACGCAGCAGATGGCCCTGGTGTTTCTCCAGCTTGGCCTCGAAGCGTTCGAACAGGGTGAAGGCATCGGCCGTACCGCCGGCGAAACCGGCGATCACCTGATCCCGATAGATGCGGCGCACCTTGCGGGCATTGCCCTTCATCACCGTGTTTCCCATGGAGACCTGGCCATCGCCGCCGACGACCAGCCTGCCGTTTCGGCGGACGCAGAGGATGGTTGTGCCTCGATACTGTTCCACGCGTTCTCCTCGGGTTGGCGGAAGGATGGCTGATTGTAACACCAACCCCCTTGACCGCCCAAAGGAAAGGTGCTTCACAAGGGGGTCACAGCAGCATGAACCACAGCGGCAGCGTGATGGCGGCAGCGGCGGTGGAGATGACCACGATCTCGGCGTAGAGGCGGGTGTCGAGACCGAAGCGGTCGCAGATTACCAGCCCAAGCACCATGCTGGGCATGGCCGCTTCCAGGACGGCGGCGGTTCGCAGCTCGCCCGTCAGTCCGACCCAGCCCGCCAGCCCCAGCACCAGGGCGGGGATCAGCAGCAGCCGTATCGTCATCACCGGAAGGATGGCGGAGAACCGTTCCTGCCACCCGGCCACCCAACGCAGTGCCAGGCCGGTAGAGAACAGCATGAGGGGAATCACACCCGCCGCGAGCATCTCCAGCAGCTGCTCCACCCACGTTCCCATCGGGACCTGCAGTACGTTGAGGGTGACGCCGGCGATCGCGGCCCAAATGGGAGGAACCTTGAGCAGCTCCCGCAGAACGCCATTGGGGGCTGCCTTCTCCCCATAATGGCTGGCCAGGAGGATCCCCAGGCTGAGCAACAGGGGTGTGGCGGCGAACAGGTCGAACTGGATGGCCACCGCCCGTGCCCAGGGTCCCAGCGCCCCCTCCAGCACCGGCAGCCCCAGATAGGTGAAGTTCCCCCAGCCGGCGGCCAGCAGCACCGTGCCCAGGGTACGGGCCGGGGTGCCCCGCCAGCGGAACCAGGCCCACGCCATGGCGATCCCCGACAGGATGCAGCCGGCCGAGACGAAGGCGATGCGCAGCGCGTCCAGCCCCAGCGGGGCGCGCCACAGGACCAGCAACACCAGCGCCGGCAACAGATAGACATAGACCAGCGTGGTGAGCGCCTGCCGCATCGGGTCGGCCTCGCTGCCAAAAGGCCGCAGAAGACGCCACAGCACTCCGCTGAGAATCAGGAAGGCGGCGGTGGAGATGGCCTGATACACCCGGGGTCAGCGAACGAGCATGACGACGGAGCGCCGACCGCCACGGCGTCGGTGCTCCCAGAGAAAGATCCCCTGCCAGGTTCCCAGCGCCAGATGGCGATCGATGACGGGAATGGTCAGCGCGGTTCCGGTCAAGGCGCTCTTGATGTGGGCCGGCATGTCATCCGCCCCCTCCAGCGTATGGGTGTAGAGGGGGTCGTTCTCCGCGACCAGCCGGTTCAGCCAGTTTTCCAGATCGCGGCGGGCGGAGGGATCGGCGTTCTCCTGGATCAGCAGGCTGGCGGAGGTGTGCTGCACGAAGAGGGTGCAGAGCCCTTCTTCGACGCCACTCTGCCGAACGCGATCCGCCACTTCGGCAGTGAATTCATGGAGCCCCTGTCCGCGGGTTTGAATATAAATACGCTGATTCACGATGCTCCTTGTTGCTGATTTGCCACAAAACCGCTTCCGCAAGGTTTAACAAAGGGATAAAAACACATAGCATAGCGGCCGATATCTGCAGACGTTCGCCTTTCGGATAAACAGAACCTACAGGAGACGATGATGGTAACAAAGAAGAAAACCACCACCAAAAGAAAGACCGTCGCGAAGAAAGCAGAGCCGGCCAAAAAAAGGATAAAGGCCATTCCCGAGCCGATGACCAAGGCGGTGCTGTATCGCACCCTGGCGGAAAAGACCGGGCTGACCAGAAAAGATGTCAACGCCGTGTTCGAGGCGCTGGATGAGATCATCGAAGGACACCTGAAAAAGCGGGGCGCCGGCGTGTTCACCCTGCCGGGGTTGATGAAGCTCAAGGTGGTTCGCAAACCTGCCAGGCGGGCGCGCAAGGGGATCAACCCCTTCACCGGAGAAGAGATGATGTTCAAGGCCAAGCCCGCCCACAATGTCGTGAAGATCACGCCGCTCAAGAAACTGAAAGAGAAGGTCTAGGATTCTTTCCGATTTTATCGACGTTTCGTCCAGGGAAAGGGTGAAGAGGATACCGGGGAGAGGGTAATGGCGGGAACCAGTCTGCTCGCCCTCCTCGACGACATCGCCACACTGCTGGATGACATTTCCCTGCTCACCAAGGTGGCGGCAAAGAAGACCACCGGGGTGCTGGGCGACGACCTCGCTCTCAATGCCGAACAGGTCTCCGGCATCCGCGCCGAGCGGGAGCTGCCCGTGGTCTGGGCGGTGGCCAAGGGCTCTCTGGTCAACAAGCTGATCCTGGTGCCTGCGGCGCTGGCCATCAGTGCCTTCATTCCCTGGGTGATCACCCCTTTGTTGATGCTGGGCGGGGCCTTTCTCTGCTACGAGGGGTTCGAGAAGATATTCCACAAGCTGTCGCATAGAGGGAAAGGCGAGGCATCCCACACCGAGACCCTGAAGCTGCTCGCCGATCCCGCGATGGATCCGGTTGCATTCGAAAGGGCCCGGATCAAGGGGGCCATCCGTACCGATTTCGTACTCTCCGCCGAGATCATCGTCATCGCTCTCGGGGTGGTGAAGGGGGCCGAATTCGCCGTACAGGTGACGGTCGTGTCGCTGATCGCCCTGGCGATCACCGTGCTGGTCTACGGCTTGGTGGCCGGCATAGTGAAAATCGACGACGCCGGCCTGCGGCTGCTGGAAGTCCGGGCCGCCGGAACCTGGGGCGATTTCAGACGGGCCGTGGGGCGTCTGCTGTTGCGCTTCGCGCCCCGGCTGATGAAGATACTCACCATCGTGGGAACGGCGGCCATGTTTCTGGTAGGGGGCGGCATACTGCTGCACGGGCTTCCCTGGACCCGTCATCTGGTGGAGTGGTTCGATGCCAGCGGAGGGTTGTCGGGGATGGTGATGCCGCTGGTGATGGCGGGAGTGGTCGGTCTCGTCGCAGGTGGGGTGGTGTTCGCCTTGGTCTCCTTCTCCGCGCGGTTGTGCCAGGCGCTGACTGGCGGGAAAGACGGAGCGGAAAAGGGCGGCTGAACCGGCCTTTCGGGTTTGGGCTCAGCGGGCTGCCCTCCTGCCTGTTTCGGCATCTCCAGTGTCGGCGATCCAGATCTCCTGCACCGCATCGTTGACCATCAGCGCCAACCAGCTTTTCCATGACCACAATTCGCCGTCGCCGGGAGGCTCGATGGCGAAGGATTTTTCCGCAGGTCGTGTGGGAAAAGGCAGATCACCGCCACGGAGGTGTGCCTCCTTCACTTCCTCAGGCGTCAATACCACGGTGAGCCCTTGCGGCTTCTCTCCCTCACCGTGCCCGACAGATTTTCCAACGGCCGGCCGAGCACGTTACGGTAAAGAAACAGAAGGGCATTGAACGCCTGATTCTGCGTCCCAGGCGCCACTTTCCCGGAAACCGCCAGGTAGCTGAGAAACTCCACCACCTCCCGCTCTCCCATATCCTCCGGGTGGCGTTTTCCATGAAACAGGATGAAGCGCCGAATCCATCCCACATAGGCCCGTTCCGTCCGGATGCTGTAGTGCTTGACCCGCAAGGCCCTGCGCACCGACTCGAGAAAGGGAGAAGATCTGCCGGCATTCATGAGGCCACGAAGAAGGGTATGGTTATATACTGGAAATCAAGCGCCATTGGTACTATCCTTGACAAAGGTGCGTCCTGGGGCACTAATCTACGTGCTTCCATCGCAAGGGCAAGCGCCTGGCCGGAAAGTTACAAAGGTTTTACGAGGCTCTGGTGGGCCTGAAAGAAAGGGGGACGAGAGGCCGGGAATCAAGGCAATTGAAAGCCAGGGAGCAAGGAAGAGAGCCGGAGCCAGGTAAGCCGGCTATCGTCTCTTACAGATAAGCCTCCCTTACCGACGAACTTCCGCGAGCCGTCGAACAACATCCCTCACCCTGAGCGGCCACCGTATGATCGAGCCGGTGACGGCTCCAACACAGAACGAGAGACCCGGCCATAGGGTGAAAAGCGACAGCCTAGGGCGGTAGCGTGGTTGTCGTCTGGAAATCATCGCTTCACCAACTGAGAGGATGGCTGCTTGTCGTCCGTGACGTGATATTGGGATATTACGTCAAGTTGACGTGTTTTATCACGTCGATGTGACGTACACTCTATAGTTAGGTTTCTGAGGAGAGCCACTATCATGCCCTGCGCGTCATGTGCCCACCTAGAGGATATATCGGACCTCACAACTCCGTATGTGGAGCGAACGTGCGCGAATTGTGGACGGAAGATCAACCTTCGAGAGCCCGGGGACAATGGTCACGGAATCAAAGTTGAAAAGGGAGACCAGCTCAAGTTTCCAAAAGGCTGGCTTCAAATAGCAGCGAATCCTCTGAAAGGGAACAGCCATTTCACAAAGTATGGTTTGGGATGGTTTGCAAAACTCATCTTTGTCGAAGAAATCAAAAAAGATAGCGACATCACGGACCTTCTTGAAGAAAGTCGCATTTATGCGGACGAGATACTCGAGAACTCGGAGCTTTTGTCAGACCTCAACCTTAAGTCTGAGAGCGATGCTGCGGAAGCAATAGCACGGCTCGAGAATAATCAGACTAGCTTGGAATGGTGGGCATTGCTCGTCGTAACATTCAGCGCCATCGCGAAAGATGCAATAGACGATCAAGATGCAAAAAAAGCGGCGTGGGCAGCACGTGCTTTGGAGCGTTGCCGCTCAATGTGTGTGTTCAAGACCCATCTTGAGGAAGTCGTCTGGATGGGCCACTCCGCAGGTCGGCTGGTTGAGGTTCTTAAGAAGTGGTACGCGAACTCTAAAAATCCTCTTGAGGCGTATTGGCAGCAACTCTTCAAAGAGAATCCGTATGTGCTAAGCCAGCTCTTTTCGGTTCCAGTCGTATTTATTAGAGATAACGCCTATGTAGGCGGAATGCATATTGACCGCCAGGACGCCAAGTTTGTTGACTACCTTTATGCAACCGATTCTTCAAACGACGCGATTCTTGTCGAACTGAAAACGCCAGTCACGAAGTTGCTCGGTTCAAGATATCGGAAAGGTGTGTTCAGGCCATCTGCTGAGCTTTCCGGATCAGTCGTGCAAGCTCTTGACTATCGACGAGAGCTTTCGAGAAATGTTCAATCCCTTCTCGAAGATACAGACAAGAAGATCGAGATATTCAATCCACGGTGCGTGGTGGTAGCGGGTGACGCCGCGTCTGAGTTGGACACCGAGGTAAAGAGGCGCTCGTTTGAGCTGTATCGAGCATCACTGAAGGATGTGGAAATTGTCACCTATGATGAGTTATTTAAGAAGGCGGAAGTGCTGGCAACCCTCTTCAATCTGAATGCAAAACGAAACGAAACCTAACAAGGCGCTCGTTCGGACGCAAACTACGCTGCGCTTCGTTTGCGCCGCACAGCTTAATCGTTATATTGCATCATAGAAACACAATGACGATACACACGGAAATTAGACCTGCCATCTATCATTTCAAAGAGTCTGCTATACCTTTTGTATTTTGGGGGTTGCTGCCCGGGCTTGGACTTCCTTATCTTCCTGAAATATTTCAACCAAAGGTTAATCAACTTTGGTTAGAAAGCATCGCACACGATACGATTCTAACTTTCCTGTATTTTTCTCTTTTTTCTTCCGGTTTGTTTTTGTTGGTTTTGGGTGCGATTGGAGAAGGTGAGAAATTTACAAATAAATTATATGAATGGTTGGTTAGAAAACCAATATACTTCGGAATTACGTTTACTGGTGTAGCATTTGGCTTATTGCTTGGTGTTGGATTGGCGGTGTTGATTCATGGCTATGGTGGAACGGGTCTGGTGATTTTGGTTGGTGCTATTTATATGCTTATAGCCTTCATCATAATGTGGATCTTATCAGTTGTAGTTAAAAAATCAATTTTAAAACCAAAAACAAACTGGCATGCGCGTCTGGCTGGTTTTGTCATGTTACTACTTTTGCCAGTCGTTGCGTATATAACATCATTGAATAATGCAATATAACAAGGCAAATCCACACGGACAGTCAAAAGCGTCGCTTCGCTCCGTTTTGTCTGCCGGTGATTTGCGGTGTTAGGGATATAAAATGAGTACACATTTGCCAGTTCTCCTTGAAAAACCAGAACAAGCCAATTTCCCTGCGGTAGTTGAAACAGAAACGGCGTATTTAACACAAGCACGAAATTTAATAAATGACGGATATCCGGCACATGCGCTATTAGACATATGGAATGCTGCTGTACATAACTTGCGTCGTAGAATAGAAGCCTATGGCGTTGATCTATTCTTATCTTCGGTTAAGGATGAAGCAGGTAGAAAAAAATATGATAAAGACGGAGAAACATTAAACGAAAGATGGGCTGGAGTAGATGAATATATTCTTATAGTGGGAGCAACAAGGCTTGGAATTATAAATAAAAAAGCTGGAAAAGCTCTAAATACGTGATCCTAATACCACTCCACCTCAGCTGCGTGCCATTTGCGCATTGCTTCCGGGAAATGGGGAAACCTCCTGCATAAACTTTCTTACCGCATCCATGAGTTTTTTCATGGTCGAGTGTTTGTGATTGCGGGTGATGTTGTCATGCAATTGCTTCCAGACCAGCTCAATCCTGTTTACCCAAGGATGATACGCTGGCTGGAAAAGAATCTTGAATTTGTCATTGTGCCTCAAAAAGCATCTTGTCATGGCGCTCTTGTGGATGATGTAGTTGTCCGCAATCAACGTGATTCTCCTGGCCCTGCGGTAGTGCCTCCTGAGCTCGGCCAACAGCAGCAGGAAGATTTCCGAGTTCTTCTTCTCCCACGCCACCCAGATGATGTTACCCGTACTGCTGTTGAGGGCACCTGCCAGATAGCGTTTCTCATTCTTTCCGGGTGTCGGAATCGTTGCCTGCTGTCCCTTCTTGGTCCAGCAGTTGCCTATCCGGGGATTGAAATCGATGTCCACTTCATCAACGTAAAAGACCGGCTCTTCGTCACTCGCCTTGTTCAGCGCGCGCTTGATGGCGCGCATTTTGGCCGATTTGGCCGGGTCCGGAATGCGCAAGGTCGGCCGGGCGCGATTCCAGCAAATCCCCAGCTTCGGCAGCAAGCGCCGAACCGTTGAGGCATGAATGGCAACACCCAGCTCGGTATGGAGTTGCCTGGCAAGCATCTCGCTGGTCCATCGGGAGCGTAGATAGCCATATTCCTCCGGCCTCTTTTCAATGAGCTCCAGCAGATGAGAACAAACCTCGTCCGTCACCGTCGTCGGCTTCCGGCCCGCTTGCTCAGGCACCAGCCCGGCCTCGCCAAACCGCTCAAACCGGCAACGCCACTCCCGGATGGCAGAGCGAGCAGCGTGGAGTAACCGGGATACCTCGCTGATACGATACCCTTCATGCAACAACAGGATGGCTTGGGCCCGGCGAACCCGCCTCGTATCTCGTGATTTCTGCACAATACGCTTCAACCGGCGTCTGACAGGGCGTGATATTTCATCTATACTGTATTCCATCTTCGGCACCTCTTTCCTATCTCCTTGTCTGTCAACAAGATCTGATCGGGAGTTGGTGCCGAAGTTCCTTAATTGATCTGGTATTCGGAACTTTTATTTATAGTCCTGTCTTTTTCATCAGTTTATAGGGATGAGTCAGAGGACTGAACATAGAGATCTCCGCATAGAACAGATATTCTGAGCGTTGGCTTCTTTCAGTACATTATTCGTTGTAATCAAAAAC
>Ga0256832_1000596_pt1 | contig 23745 bp, 19 predicted proteins | sample 134614metaG_FD_190534 | JGI IMG/M metagenome (GOLD analysis project Ga0256832, IMG submission 190534) | Hydrothermal vent microbial communities from Lau Basin, Pacific Ocean - 134-614 | ecosystem: Environmental > Aquatic > Marine > Hydrothermal vents | place: Pacific Ocean: Lau Basin | collected... | reverse complement strand
TAAATATAAGTATAAAAAAACTTTTTACTTACAAAATTAACTTTTAGGCATTTTAAATTTATCCAAAATCAAATCCCCTTCTTCGTCAAACCTTGCATAATATAAAATATCTTTTTTTATAGGAAGCCCAACAAGATATCTTAAGGCAAGATTGGCTTGAAGAGAGGCTATAAACATAACTATGGGAGCGGCTATCCCTTTTGGTTTGCTATCGTTTATTTTAAAAGCGTCAAAACTGCTTTTTTCAAAAAAGCAGACATGCCCGTGAAACTCCTCTACCGAGCCGTAAATCCAAGGAATATTTCTCTCTTTAGAAAAAGAGTCTATCTTCTTTCTAACCTCCAAATTATCAGTAGCATCAATTATCAAATCAAGTTTTATATTCTCACTCTCTTGCTCTACAAAATCTTCAAAACTTTTACAATGAGGGTGAACTTTGGTATAAGAGCATCTATCTTCCATAATCTCAGCTAACAGGTGGGCTTTAAATCTACCCTCGTCTCCCTCTTTGAAAGCTATCTGTCTGTGAATATTATGAGCGCTTACTTTATCAAAATCAACCAAATGAAACTCTCCTATGCCGCTTGAGCCAAGAGAGACTCCCAAAGAGCATCCAAGACCTCCGCATCCAATTATCGCAACCTTTTTATCCTGAAGGCTTTTTTGCCTCTCTTTACCCCAAAGCTCTATCTGTCTATAAAAATAGGCCTCAAAAGAAGGCTCCATAAAAGTCCCGGTCGTATCTATCATATAAGCTCCCTTTTTAAAAGATGATTTCTAAATCCCCACGCTTTCTTTGCGTAAGAGGCGTTTTTTTTGAAAATATCGGCTATTAACATCTCCTCTTTATTTCCAAGATAAGAATCCATTCTTCCATCCGGGCATATAAGAGAGCTGTTTCCGTAAAATTCCCACTTTCCGTTTTGATCTTTATATTCGCCTATTCTGTTGACTCTGAGTATATAAACTCCGTTTAAAAAGGCTCTTGTTCTTAAAATCATATTCCATTTATCGCGAGAGTTGAAAGTAGAAACAGAAGGGATTAAAACGCAATCTACATTTTTCTTAAGAAAATTAATCCAGATTGGATCAAAATGTATTTCAAACCCAAAAATCACTCCAAATTTCACTCCGTCAACCAAAAAAGTCATAAACTCAAGATCTTTTTTTACCTCATTATCAAAAAACTCCTCTTCATTCCAATGCCTGTAGTTAATCAAAAAGTTTTGATAATAGTATCTAATGGAATTGGGAGAGAATTTAGCTATCACTTTATACTTTTTATCCCCTTTAAATAAAATCAAAGGAGCAATAATAATTATGTTATGCTTTTTGGATAGATCTTTTAAAATTTTAATTTTATGGTTTGATTGCTCCTTTACCATAGAGAGAGTCATCTTCTCTATCTCTTTAAAAAAACTGTTTAAAACATACTCTCCCAAAACGACTACTTTTACATTATCTCTTTTGCAAGCTCTAAGATAATAATCTATCTTCGCATCGCTCATAGGAAGAGTGGCAAGCTGAAGGGCGGCTACTTTAATCATTTTAATCTTTATTCTTTAGTTCTTCAAACTCAAGTTTAGCCTTCTCTAAAAGAAGACTTGCCTCTTTTAAAGCTTTCATCCCCTCTTTATACTTTTTCATCCCCTCGCTTAGAGTAATTTCGGGATTCATAAGAGAGTTTAAAATCTCTTTTGCCTTCTCTATCTTCTTCTCAAAATCGCTGCTTTTCATAATTACCTCTCCAAAATATCTTTAACATAATCTTTAAACTTATCCACTTCCACCAAAAAGGCGTCATGCCCGTAATCGCTATCTATACATCGGTATTCGCATAAGCTCTCTTTACCGATTTTTTTCATTGTTTCATAAATTTTTTCCATCTCATATGGCAAAAATAGAAGATCGTTTTTAAAAGATATTAAATAGAGCATGTTTTTCACTCTATCTAACGCATCCTCTAACGAATCGTAATTTCTGCTTATATCAAAAATATTTATAGCTTTTGTTATATAAAGATAACTTAAAGGATCAAACCATGATATAAAATTATAACCGTTATAATCAAGATATCTCTCTACCTGAAAACGTCCAAAAAGCTCATACAATCCGTCCGTTTCTACATAGTTTCTTCCAAACTTCCTTCTCATTGAATCTGGGCTTAGATAACTTATATATCCGCTCATTCTGCCTATAGCAAGCCCTGACATTACTCTTTTTTTTATCTCTTCTGGGTCATAATTTCCGTTTTGAAAGAGAGGATCTTTAATAATTGCTTCTCTTGCAACTTTATTAAAAGCTATCGCCCAAGGCTGAGTAGCGTAAGTGGCGGCTAAAACTATCGCTTTTTTCGCAAAAGAGGGATACTCCACAGCAAACGTTAAAGCCTGCATTCCCCCCATTGAACCGCCTATTACGGCATGAGCTTCATAAATTCCAAGCCTATCGAATAAAATTCTTTGAGCCTTTACCATATCTTTAATCGTTATGACGGGAAATTTTAATCTATATCTTTTTAAAGAGGGATACATTTCACTCATAGGACCGGTAGAACCAAAACAGCTTCCTATTACGTTTGAACAGATTACAAAATATTTATCCGTATCGATCGTTTTACCACTTCCTATCATCAAATCCCACCAGCCAGGCTTCCTGTCTCCCTCATAATAACCCGCCGCGTGGTGGCTTCCAGTTAACGCATGACAAACAACTATTACGTTGCTCTTATCTTCATTTAACTCGCCGTAAGTCTCATAAACTATCTCATACGGCTCCAAAATACGGCCGCTCTCTAAATAAAGAGGAGTTGTGAAAACCTCTTTTTTCGTTTCTATTTTCAACTTTAATCCCGTATTAAGTTTTTTAAGAAAGCAGATTATACATTTTTTAAGATAAGTATCTCTTTATCCGGCAAATCGCTAAAAAGAGAAAAAGGTTCCACTTTTTCAAGTTCCAAAGAGCTTATTTTCTCTATATCTTTCGGCAAATAAAAATATTGAACTATTTGAGCACTCTCTTTTTTATAACACTCGCCTCTCTTTTCAAAAAGAGAGATATCCGTTATCAGTTTTTCATCTTCAAATTCAGCATCTATAGCTAAAAATTTTTCATCTTCATCTTTTATCATACTGCCTGCTGTAACTTCCTCAAATCCATATTTTGTATTTATATCTGCTATAAAGAGAGCCTCTTTTTTTAAAACCTTTTTTAAATCTCTGAAAAATTCAGCCAGCTCTTTTTCATTCATATAATTTAACACATCCCCGATTGAAACAGCACAGGAGAAAGTTTTATTAAAATTTTTTAAATCATTTTTAACTTCAAAACCCTCTTTTAAAGCCTTGTTTAGGAAAAAACCGCTCTTTTCAACTCCCGCTGTTTCATATCCCAAACTTTTAAGACGTTTTAGAAACTCGCCTCTTCCAAAACCGATTTCCAAAACATCCTTTGGCTTATAAATATCTAAAATCTCCAAATATCTATCATAAAGCCTCTCATACTCTTTATAAAAACCTATTAAAGGCTCGATTTTTGCGTATAAATCCAAAGAGTTCAAACTATAGCCACCGCCTCTATCTCTATTAAAGCATTTTTTGGAAGAGTCTTTACAGCTACAGTGCTTCTTGCAGGTTTATGATCTTTAAAAAAGCTCTCGTAAACTTCGTTTACAATGGCAAAATCATCCATATTGGCCAAAAAAATGGTAGTTTTTACAACTTTTTGCAAAGAGCTTCCAGCCTCTTTTAAAACAAAAGAGAGATTTGTTAAAACCTGCTTTGTCTGCTCTTTTATATCACCGTTTAAAAACTCTCCGTCTGGTTTTAAAGCAATCTGACCGGAGGTATATATCATATTTTCAACTTTAACCGCTTGAGAATACGGCCCTATCGCAGCAGGCGCATTTTTTGTGCTGATATACTCCATCAACTTCCTTTTTATAAATATTTAAAATTTCCAACAAAATTATATCATAGTATTTATATAACTGATGTTACGCATTGAAAGAGAATATAAATAAGGGAAAGTTCTAAATTGAACGAAAACTTTACAATTTTAGCATAAAAATTTTATGTTAGCCGAAGGCTAAAAAAGTGCACCAAACCCCGAAGGGGCGCTTTAGCGTTTGCACTTTTTAATAAAATTTTTATGCGTTTGCAACGCAAAAAATTGTAACTCATTTGAGTGAAATTTAGAATCTTTCCCTTAAAGTGCGTAAGGTCAGTTATATAAAAAATTACCTCTAAAAAGCTTTTTAACAAAAAATATTTTTTTGTTATAATCAAAAAAAAAGGAGGGTTAAAATGGAGATAGAAAAATTAAAAAAAATAATTTTCAAAGAGATAGAGAAAATTAATCAAAGAGTGGTGGAGATAAGGCATGATTTGCATATGCATCCTGAACTCTCAGGCAAAGAGGAGCATACAAAATACCTTGTAAAAGGGGTTTTGGAAGCTTATGGATATGAGATAAAAGAATCAAACAGACATTTTGGAGTGATAGCAAATTTAAAACCTTGCAAAGAGGGAGAACCTATTATTGCAATTAGAGCCGACATGGACGCTTTGCCAATAGAAGAGAGAACAAAAAAACCATACGCTTCAAGAGAGAAAGGAATTATGCACGCTTGCGGACATGATAGCCACACCGCAATTGCTTTGGGATGCGCTATGGCAATGGCTTCGGTTAAAGATAAGATAAAAGGGAATATCAGATTTATTTTCCAGCCCTCCGAAGAGAGCAAAGAGGGAGGAAGCCTTCAAATGATAGAAGACGGGGCGCTTGATGGAGTTAAGATGATTTTTGGACTTCATGCCTATCCATATTTAAAAACCGGCCAAATAGGGTATAAATATGGAGTGATGATGGCATCGGCTGATATTTTTACGATAGAGATTTTTGGAAAAGCATCCCACGGGGCAAGACCGCATGAAGGAGTAGATGCTATTTTGGTAACGTCTCTTATAGTAAATTCGATAAATCATATAGTATCAAGAAGGATAGACCCTCTCCATCCAGCCGTCATCTCTCTTGGCACAATAAAAGGGGGAACAGCTTCAAATATCATTTGTGATCATGTAGTCTTAACAGGAACAGTTAGAACCGTAAACGAAAAGGTAAGATACTCAATTCCCAATATGATGGAAGAGTCGATAAAAGGAATTTGCAAATCGATGGGAGCTACATACAATTTTAATTATGTTTACGGACAGCCAGAACTCATAAACGATAAAGAGGCTACCGATATCGTCGTAGAATCTGGCAAAGAGGTAGTGGGAGAAGAAAATTGCATAGATTTAGTAGATCCGGTAATGGGAGGGGAAGATTTTTCAGAATATCTAAAAATAGTAAGGGGATCCTTTTTTAGGCTTGGAACATGCAACGAAGAGAAAAAGACATGCGAGCCTCAGCACAACAGCCGATTTGATGTAGATGATGACGCTTTGCAAATTGGAATGAAAATGCTCTCTTTATCAGCTTTGAAAGCTTTAGAAAGGATAAAAGATGAAAAATAGCGTAATTATAAAAATCCCCTCCAAAATGGAATATTTTATAGTAGTTAAAAAAGCAATAAAAGAGATTTCAAAAAAAAGTAAATTTACAAAAGAAAACATCGAAAATATCATCGAAGCTGTCAGAGAATTGGTAGAAAACGCTATAAAACACGCCTACAAACTAAATGAAGGGATAGTAGAGGTTGATATTATTGAATTTGAAAACGGCCTTAGAATAGATGTAAGAGATTGGGGAGAGCCTATGTCTTGGATAAAGACAAGAGCTGTTCCCATAAACCTAAAGGAGGATAAAGGATTTAACAGAGTTTATAAACTTGTAGATCAATTTGAATTTTATAATCTTGGAAAAGAGGGCAAAAAGTTTTCCATTATCAAATTTCTACAATCGCATGGAGAGAAGATAGAACATCTTAAAACCGCTCAGCCTACCCAAGTTAAAGAGGGAGAGATAATTATTAGAAAGTTTCAAAAAGGAGACGAAGAGGCTATAGCAAAACTGATATATAGAAATTACGGTTATACCTATCTAAAAGATCTCTTCTACTTTCCAAAAAAGATTTTAGAAAACGAAAACAAAAAAATATATTCGGTAATAGCCCAAATAGATGATGAGATAATTGGCCATTTTGCCCTAATAAAATCAAAAGATTCAAATATTGCTGAAGTTGGAGTGGTAGTTGTAGATCCCAGATACAAAGGAAGAGGCATTATGGGAAAAATGTTTGATAAACTTATAAGTTGGGCAAAAGAGCTTAAGTTTGACGCAATTTTTGGAGAAGCGATAATGTTTCACCCCTTCAGCCAAAAAAGCAACCTCTCTCACGGATTTTGTGAAACGGCTTTGGTACTTGGAAGAGTAAACGAAGATACCTCTATAAAAGATAATACCATCTCACAAAAACAAGAAAGAGGCTCCGTGCTGATAGGATATAAAATTTTCAATCCTTTAATTAAAAAGATTCATATACCTTTAAAATATGCAGACAAAATAGAAGAGATTTACTCAAAATGCAACAATCTTTCTTACAAAAAGCTTCCAACCTCCTCAAAAAGAGATGAGCATACCAAATTTGCCTATTTTAACGATCCTCTCTCAAATACGGCTGTCTTGGTGATAGACAAAGCGGGAGAGAAATTTGAAGAGAAATTTGATGTTTTGCTTGAATATGCAAGAAACAAACATAGCGATATGATTTATGCCGATATAAACTTAGAAACAATCGAGTGTATCGATGATGTGGTATCGTTTTTAAACAAAGAGAGATTTTTCTTTAGCGGAGTGATGTTTTTAAAGCATAAAAATATGGATTACTTAAGATTGCAATACACCCACAGCGATAAGATCGGCAAAAAAAATGTTCTTTGCTATAGCGATTTTTGCAAGAGCTTGTTTGAATATATAAAAAAAGATGAAAAGAGAGTAAAAATTCTTAAAAAGAGGGAGTTTTGAGAGAAACTTTCTCTGTCTTTTTTATAAACTAATAATTTCTCCTCTTTTAGATTAGAAAAAATTCATTTAATTTTTAAAAAATTCTTGAAATTAAATATTTATAAGTAAATTTTAATTATTTTAGTAATATAATATTAATACATCAAAATTATATAAGGAGGAGAAAATGGGCGACGGTAAATGTAGATGTAAAAAGGAGTTTAGGCTTGAGCAAACGGTACATGAAAACCACAAATATTGCTGTAAAGAAGGAGAATGTTTCGATCCTTGTAAATTTTTAAGAAATATGACAAGCAATACTCAAAACTCCTGTAATTTACAACCTTGCATGTCAATAGAATGGGGAGATGGTTCAAATGATCATTTGGAAACAGATGATGTGGAAGTTTTGTGCCTTAAATTTAAAAATTGCTTCAAAGAAATAAGTTTCGAGAATGTCAAAATTAATAATATAAGTATTACTCCAAATGACATTTTACCTGATCACACACCAAGCATTATGATAAAACCAGATTGTGAGATATGCTTTGGAAATATAGCTCCTTGCAAAGAGGAAAGTAGAGAAGTAGTCTTAATAACAAGAGGTGCAAAAGCTCAAACTTATATAATTCATGTTTATTTTAGCTATAAAGTATGCGGAACTGAATGTAAAAAAGCAGCTGATTTCAAACTTCCTCTTGTCGCAAGCTAAAGCCTTTTGGCTTTGGCTTTAAATAAATACGCTAATTTTTATATAATTTTACCCATATCTGACACTTCATACAATTTATTTTCACTAATTAAAAAATTTTACTTTTAACAGTAAGCTATACCGAAGGGAAAATAGGATATAGATATAATTTAAAAGAGATAAAAAGGAAAAGCAAATGGATTTTACAAAATATTTGCCGGCAGATGTTCCTGCTAAAAAAGAAAAAGAATTTTTAAAAAATTTTAAAAAAGCCACAGGCGGAAGTGGAAGGCTTATGCTTTTTGCAGGAGATCAAAAGGTAGAACATTTAAATAATGATTTTTTTGGAGAAGGAATACCTCCCGAAGATAACGATCCAGAACATCTTTTTAAAATAGCTTCACTTTCAAATATAGGCGTTTTTGCTACCCAATTTGGATTGATAAGCAAATATGCAAGAGATTACAAAGATATTCCATATCTTATCAAACTAAATTCAAAAACAAATTTAATCCCTTACACCGATAAAGATCCTTACTCAAAACAGTGGTTAAGTGTCAAAGATATTGTTAAATTTAAAAAAGAAAACAGTTTAAATATACTTGGGGTAGGATATACAGTTTATCTTGGAAGCGAGTATGAACGTGAAATGCTACGAGAAGCCGCAAATATAGTCCACCAAGCTCACCAAAACGCTCTTTTGGCAGTTTTATGGATATACCCAAAGGGAAAATATGTAAAAGATGAACATGATGGACATCTAATCGCGGGGGCTGCTGGAGTTGGAGCCTGTTTGGGAGCTGATTTTATAAAACTGAAAGTTCCCTATAAAGATGGAAAACTTGATATAAAAGCGTTAAGAGAAATTACTACCGCAGCAGGAAGATCAGGAGTGCTTTGTGAAGGGGGAAGCAAAATTGATAAAAAAGAGTTTTTAAAAGAGTTATATGAGCAAATTCATGAAGGAGGAACCAGAGGAAACGGCACAGGCAGAAATATCCATCAAAGAAAATTAAAAGAAGCTATAAAAATGGCAAATGCAATTTATGATATAACAGTTAATAATAAAACGCCTAATCAGGTAGATATATAAATAAAAGGCAGATAAATATGTCAAAACTTATACTTGTAAGACACGGTCAAAGCGTTTATAATCAAAAAAACATTTTTACCGGATGGACAGACATTGAGCTTAGCCTGCAAGGAGAAAAGGAGGCAAAGCAAGCTGGAGAACTTTTGAAAAAAAATATGATATACCCTGATATTTGCTTTACATCCTGGCTTAAAAGAGCTATTCACACTACTCAAATAATTTTAAAAGAGTTAGAGTGGGAACATATAGACGTATGTAAAAGCTGGAAACTAAATGAGAGACATTATGGAGCTTGGCAAGGCAAAAATAAAGAAGAGATTAAAAAAAATGTAGGTGAAAAGATATTTTCAAGTATTAGAAGAGGATATGAGACTCCCCCGCCTCCTCTTAAAGAAAATGATAAAAGATTACCTATTTTTGAGAAAAAATATCAAAATATCGATCCACATTTACTTCCAAAAAGTGAATCTTTAAAAGATACTCAAAGAAGAGTCCTAAACTACTACTTTGAAAAAATCGTTCCATTTTTAGCTCAAAATAAAGATGTCTTAATCAGCGCTCATGGAAACTCTTTGAGAGCTTTAGCTATGTATATAGAAAATATAGATAAAAATACTATAATGGAATATGAAATACCAACAGGAGAGATTATAATATATAATTTTGACAATATATTGAAACTAAACAGTAAAATCATTCTAAAATCTAAGCTTCCTACATCTCCTCCAAATAAAATATAAAAATTTTTTAAGCTTCTATTGCCTTTTTCAAATCCTCTATCAAATCAGCACTATCTTCCAATCCTACGCTAAGCCTTATCAACCCTTCTGCAACTCCCGCGGCGGCAAGCTCTTTTTTGGAAAGCTGCTGATGAGTGGTGCTTGCTGGATGAGTAATAATCGATTTGCTATCTCCGATATTTGTAACTATAGAGAAAATCTCTACATTATCCACTATCTTTTTAGCCTCTTTGAAACTTTCAACCTCAAAGCTTAAAAGTCCGCTGCACCCTTTTTTAAGATATTTCATAGCAAAAGGATAATTTTCATCGCTTTTTAAACAAGGATAATGAACTTTTTTTACTTTCGGATGCGAATTTAAAAACTTGGCTATCAAAAAAGCATTTTTTGAGTGCTCTCTCATTCTAATATCCAAAGTCTCCAACCCTTGAATAAAAAGCCAGGAATTAAAAGGGCTCAAAACGGCTCCCATATCTCTTAAAAGAGAGAGTCTCGCTCTAAGAGAGAATGGAGGAAAAGAGGTTTTCGTAAAAACAAGCCCATGATAGCTCTCATCCGGTTCATTAAAAACTAAATATCTCTCATTATCTTCTATTTTTTTACCCGCCTTTTGGCTCTCTATCAAAACCCCGCCTATTGCAAGGCCTTGTCCCGTTATATATTTGCTTGCGCTATGCACAACAACATCGCATCCGTAATCGATAGGTTTAAAAAGAGAGGGAGTAGCGACGGTATTATCACAAATTGAAATTATTTCATATTTGTCTGCAATATTGCATATTCCCTCTATATCGGCTACATCAATGCTTGGATTTGAAATAGATTCAAAAAGAATCGCTTTTGTATTTTTATCTATCAGCTTTTCAATCTCTTCTGGCTTATGGGGATCAAAAAATTTTGCTTCTATTCCAAATCTCTTTAGCGTATGAGTCAAAAGAGTAACGCTGCCTCCGTAAAGTTTTGCGGAAGCTACGATATTATCTCCAGCTTTGGCCACATTTACCAAAGAGTAAAATATAGCGCTCATTCCGCTTGCGGTGGCCAAAGCCGCAACGCCGCCCTCTAAAGAAGCGATTCTCTTTTCAAAAACGTCGGTAGTGGGATTTGAAATTCTCGTATAAATATTTCCCACATCCCTAAGAGCAAACAAATCGGCCGCATGCTCTACACTCTCATACTCATAAGCGGTGCTCATATATATAGGAACCGCCATTGTTTTTTGAATATCTTTTATATAACCTTCGTGAATCGCTTTTGTCTTATCTTTCATTTTATCTCTCTATATATGATAGTTTGGCGCTTCTTTTGTTATGATAACGTCATGCACATGACTCTCTTTCAGACCTGCCGTAGTTATTTTCACAAATTCGGCTTTATTTTTAAAATCTTTTAAATCTTTTGCTCCGACATATCCCATCGAAGACCTAAGCCCTCCAATTAACTGATGAATTACGTTTTTCATCTTTCCTCTATAAGGAACCCTTCCCTCTATGCCTTCTGGCACAAGTTTTTCTGTAGCGGTTCCCTCTTGAAAATATCTATCGGTGCTTCCCTTTTGCATAGCTCCGATACTTCCCATACCTCTGTAATTTTTATACTGTCTTCCCTGATAGATAACAAGCTCTCCCGGACTCTCTTCCGTTCCGGCAAGCAAGCTTCCTATCATTACCGAACTTGCTCCAACAGCCAAAGCCTTAGCCACATCTCCGGAATATTTTATTCCCCCGTCAGCAATTACCGGAATTTCATATCTGTCAGCTACTTCCACACACTCTTCAATAGCTGAAATCTGAGGAATACCAACTCCCGCTACAATTCTTGTCGTGCATATGCTTCCAGGCCCTATTCCAACCTTAATAGCGTCAGCCCCGGCTCTTATCAAATCCTCGGCAGCCTCGGAAGTGGCTATATTTCCGGCAATTACATCTATTTCAAATTTATCTTTTATAGCTTTTACGGTATCGATTATTCCTTTTGAATGTCCGTGAGCAGAATCCAAAACCAAAACATCAACCCCAGCTTCCACCAAAGCTTTTGCTCTGTCTATCTGATTTACGCCTATAGCCGCTCCGACTCTTAATCTTCCATATTTATCTTTATTGGAGTTTGGATATTCCCTTCTCTTTTTTAAATCTTTTATAGTTATAAGTCCGACAAGCTCTCCCTCTTCATCAATAATAGGAAGTTTCTCTATTTTATTTTTATGAAAAATCTTCTCGGCTTCATCCAAAGTAACTCCCTTTGGAGCGGTAATTAAAGGAGCTTTTGTCATTACCTCTTTTACAAGCTTGTTTTTATCCGTTTCAAATCTAAGATCCCTGTTTGTCAAAATTCCAACAAGCTTTCTATTCTCATCCACTACCGGAAAACCGGAAATTCTATATTCGGCCATTAAATCCAAAGCCTCTTTTATAGTGGAGTAAGGCTTTAGAAAAATAGGCTCCAAAATTATTCCGCTTTCGCTTTTTTTAACTATTCTAACCATTTTAGCCTGAGTTTTAATATCCATATTTTTATGGATTATTCCAATTCCCCCAAGCCTTGCCATCGTAATTGCGGCTCTATGCTCGGTAACCGTATCCATCGCAGCTGAGACTATTGGAATATTCAAATCTATATTTTTTGTAAGCTTTGTCTTTACATCCACCTCTTTTGGCAAAACTTCAGAATATTTAGGAACCAAAAGAACATCTTCGAAAGTTAGTGCCTCTTTTCTTATTCTCATCCAAAATTCCTTTTAAGATAAAATATTCTCTAAGCCCAAAGCGCCGTCAAAGAGCGTCTGCTCATCGAAAGCTTTGGCTATAAACTGAGCGCCTATTGGAAGATTGTTTTCATCCTTTCCTATAGGTAAAGATATGGCTGGAAGTCCGGCAAGATTTACAGAGATTGTGTAAACGTCGCTTAAATACATCTCTAAGGGATCTTTTTTGCTTCCAAATTCAAAAGCAACGCTTGGAGTTACTGGAGTATATATCAAGTCAGCTTCGCTTAAAATCTCTTCAAACTGCCTTTTTATAAGATGTCTGGCTTTTTGAGCCTTGATATAGTAAGCGTCATAATATCCGCTGCTTAAAACGAAAGTTCCAAGAAGTATTCTTCTTTTTACCTCTTCTCCAAATCCCTCTTTTCTTGTTAGTTTATACATCTCTTTTAAATTTGAGCTCTTGGCTCTGTATCCGTATCTAACTCCGTCAAATCTGCTTAAATTAGCGCTTGCTTCCGCGGTTGCCACAATATAGTAGGTAGCTACGTCATATTTGGAATCCAACATATTTTTATAAACTATCTTATGCCCCGCTTTTTCTAATTCCCTAACAGATTCATTAAAAGCCTTTTGAATCGAAGGAGAAGCCTCTTTTAAATAGTTCTCTATAACCGCAATCGTAAATTTTCTATCCCCGTTTAGCTTATTAGAAATTTTCTCATAAGGGATATTGGCGCTTGTAGAGTCTTTGGGATCGTATCCTTTGATTATATCAAAAAGTATCGCCGCATCCTCCACATTTTGGGTTAAAGGGCCTATTTGATCCAAAGAGCTTGAAAAAGCGGTAAGCCCGTATCTGCTAACGGTTGAGTAGGTAGGCTTCATCCCCACGCATCCGCAAAAAGCGGCCGGCTGTCTTATGCTCCCTCCCGTATCGCTTCCCAAAGCCGCTATCGCTATACCGGCTCCAACTGCCGCAGCGCTCCCTCCGCTGCTTCCGCCCGGCACCCTGTTATGATCATGCGGATTTAGAGTCTTTCCATAAAAACTTGTCTCAGTCGAGCTTCCCATCGCAAACTCGTCCATATTGCATCTTCCAAAAGGAGTAAGCCCAAAATTTAACATCTTTTCAATTACCGTAGCGTTATAGGGAGCTTTGTAACCTTGCAAAATCTTTGAAGCGCAAGTTATACTCCATCCCTTTACCTGAATATTATCTTTTATGGCAATAGGAACTCCATCACTATAATCGTTTATCTCCTCCCCAGTAAGCTGCTCTACGTAAGCTCCTATCTCTTTTTTCTCTTCTATCGCTTTTTTTAAATCTTTTTTAACTTCTCTAAGCTCCTCTTTTGGAAGAGATAAAGCTTCTTTTAAAGTTATCACTTATTCTCCTTCATCTTCTTTGTTTTATAATTTACAGCCAAAATTCCAATAGCCGTAACAAACAGCAAAACAGCTATAGTAATTATAATAAAACTCATTGAAACCGGTTTAGTTAGATCCGGCATTTAACACCTCTTGACATCTTTTACAAAGCGCATTTTCCTCATTGGCTTTATATTTCCAGCATCTTGGACATTTATATTTATTGCTGTAATATATCTCAAATTTATCCCCATTCACTTCAAAAACGCCCAAAGGATTCTCTTCATCTTTATCTATAATTTTGCTTACGGTAAACCAATCCTCAGCTTCCGCGCATCCAAGTTTTTTAAGCTCTAAAGAGTAGGTGCTTATTACAAGCTCCAAAGTGGATTTTATCTTTTTCTCTTTTTTCAAGCTATCCACTATCTCAAAAAATTTCTCTCTTGCTTCTATCAAATACTCTTCATTTAAATCGCTTTTAACCTCTCCTATCGGAGTGTATAAAAGATCTGTAAAATCTTTTTTATCTTTCTTTATAGTATCAGGAGCATGTTCTAAAATCTCATCTGCGGTATAAGTTAAAACGGGAGCTATCAAAGAGAGCATCTTTTCGGCAATCAGACTCATAGCGCTTTGGGCTGAAAGCCTTGATAGAGACTCTTTTGCGTCGCAATAGAGCCTATCTTTTGAAATATCCAAATATATTCCGCTTAGATAAACGGTTATAAAATTATTAAGCAAAGATAAAGCTTTGGCAAACTCATACTCCCTTAAATTTCTCTCCACTTCATCAAAAATACTTTTTGCCTTTTTTACTATCCATCTATCAAGCTCTCCCATCTCTTCAATAGAAATTGGATTTTCAAGATCGTTTACATTTGCCAAAAGAAATCTGAAAGTATTTCTTATTTTTCTATACTGCTCGCTTATTTGCTTTAAAATATTATCGCTTATTTTAAGATCGCTTGTATAATCGCTCATAGCAACCCACAATCTTAAGATCTCACTTCCATATTTTTTCAAAATATCCTGAGGAGCGACAACATTTCCTTTCGATTTGCTCATCTTCTCGCCCTTCTCATCGACTGTAAATCCGTGAGTTACTATCGATTTGTAAGGAGCTTTAAATTCGCAAGCCGAACTTAAAAGAAGAGAGCTTTGAAACCATCCCCTATGCTGATCGCTTCCCTCGCAATACATAGAAGCGGGATACTCCCCGGCATCATAAACTTTTGATTTTAAAACAGCATTCCAAGTGCTTCCGCTATCAAACCATACATCCAAAATATCTGTAACTTTTTCCAAATCGTCAGGATTATAGCCGCTTCCGGGATATAAAAGATCTTTTATATCCATGCTCCACCAAGCGTCAGCTCCTCTTTGCTCAAAAATCATAGCTATGAAATTTAAAACCTTCTCATCCAAAATAACTTCGCCGCTTCTTTTGTCTCTAAAAAAGGCTATCGGAACTCCCCAGTCTCTTTGTCTTGAGATACACCAATCAGGACGGTTTTCAATCATGCTCTTTAGTCTGTTTATAGCCCATTTGGGATAGAAATCAACCTTTTCTATCTCTTCTAAGGCCATCTCTCTTAGAGTTTTATCGCTATTTTCTATCTTTTTGTCTATAGCTATAAACCACTGCTTGGTGGCTCTGAAAATAACAGGCTTATGCGTCCTCCAGCAAAAAGGGTAAGAGTGTGTAAATTTTGATACGCTAAGAAGAGAGTCTTTAAGCATTTTGACTATCTCATCATTCATTTTAAAAATATGCTCTCCAACATACTTCTTAGCATCGGGTAGAAGAGATTTTCTAACTATCGTCTCATCATATCTTCCCTCTTCGTCAACCGGCATAATAACTTCAAGATTATATTTAAGCCCTACCCTGTAATCATCCTCTCCGTGTCCGGGAGCGGTATGAACGCATCCGGTTCCTCCGTCCATTAATACGTGCTCTCCCAAAACAATAACGCTGTCTCTGTTATTTAGAGGATTTATGGCCTTTTTATTCTCCAAAACAGAGGATTTAAATCTCTTTTTAATCTCTCCCTTTAAAACGCCGCTTTCTCTCAAGCTCTCAAATAAAGCCCCGGCTACTATATAACCATCCGTAGTTAAAACATACTCCTCATTTGGATTTAGAGATATTGCAACATTAGCAGGAAGCGTCCAAGGAGTCGTAGTCCAAATTACAATAAAAGCCTTCTCATCCTCTTTAAGATTTAAGGCCTCTTTGGCATCTTTTTGCAAAGGGAAAGCTACATAGATAGAGTAATCCTCTTTATCTTCATACTCAACTTCCGCTTCCGCAAGAGCCGTTTTTGCCGCCCACGACCAATAAACGGGCTTGTTTCTCTCAACCAAAAGCCCTCTTTTTGCAACTTTGCAAAGAGTTCTATAAATATTTGCCTCAAATTTATAATCCATAGTGATATAAGGTTTTTCCCAATCAGCCACTACTCCTAAGAGCTTAAATTCATCTCTTTGAATATTTACAAATTTCTTTGCGTGCTCTCTACAAAGCTCTCTTATCTTTATAACTTCAAGCTCTTTTTTCTTGCTTCCAAGTTTCTGCTCCACCTGCTGTTCTATTGGAAGCCCGTGGCAATCCCATCCGGGAGTAAACCTTACGCTCTCTCCCAAAAAGAAGTGGCTCTTTACGATAATATCTTTTAAAATTTTATTTAAAGCATGGCCTATATGAATATGGCCGTTTGCGTAAGGGGGTCCGTCATGAAGAGTAAAAGTTTTGGCATTTTCTCTTTTTGTTTTCATCTTCTCATATATCTTATCCTCTTCAAACCATTTTTTATATCTTTTAGGCTCATTTTGAGGAAGATTTCCTCTCATAGGAAAAGATGTTTTTGGAAGAAGCAACGTATCTTTATAATCCATTTCGATAAAACTCCTAAGAATTTAATTGGCGCACATAATACCCAAAAAGCGATTAAGAAGTGCTGATAATTCCTATTAATGTTTTATGATATAATACCTAAAAGATTAAAAAATTAAGGATTTTTAATGAAGCTGGCTCTCTTGATTATAGGGGAAAATATAAGATACAACTATCCCTTAATAGATTATATCCATAAAGAGGTTAGAAACAAAATAGGCAAAATAAGCTCTACGGTTTTTATCGATAATGAAGATAAAGATCTTTTGCTTTTATTTGACGAAATAACCAAAGAGTTTACTCACATTTTAATCTTCTCTTCCCAAAAAAGCTTCAATCTTATTGGAAAAATTTTATCTACGCTAACGGAAGATAATCTGATTTTAAAAGAGGAGATGCTTCTTCCCTCAAAAGTTAAAATTTACGAAAAAAATAGCTATCTTCTAAAATATAAAGAGAGCTTGATAAATGTTCTTCTAACAAAAGAGGGGGAGAAACTTCCAAATATTTTAATGGACTCATTAGATGAAGAGAGATTCTTTTTTGTAGTAGATATGGACAAAGAGGCGGCAAAAAGCCTGATTGATCCGATAGCTCAAAGTTACGATCTAAAACTCTCCTACTCTACCGTAGTTCCCCAAACGATATATATAAGAATCCAAAAAAACAGATTCGGAGAGATTGAGAAATTTATAAAAAATCTAAAAGAGAGCTTTCCCGAAAAGATAATAGATCACAAAAGCTTAATAAGTTTCGCCATAGAAAAATTAATTGAGCAAAAAGAGGAGATAACCTGTGTTGAAAGCTGCACGGGAGGATTGATCGCAAGCATGATAACATCCCATCCGGGAGTCTCTTCCATTTTCAAAGGAAGCTTGGTTACTTACGATAATAAAATAAAAGAGCATTGGGTATTGGTCTCAGAAGAGACTTTAAAAAACTTTGGAGCCGTAAGCGAGCAGTGCGTAAGAGAGATGCTTGATGGAGTCTTGAAAATTACGGGAGCAAAGTTTGCCATGGCAGTTAGCGGAATAGCAGGCCCTACTGGAGGAACGCCAGAAAAGCCTGTGGGAACGGTATATGTGGGAGCAAGAGCAAAAGATGGAGAAGAGATAATAGAGAGACTCTTTTTTAAAGGAGACAGAAACTATATCCAAAAACAGGCCGCAATTTACGCTTTTAAACTGCTTGTCAAAACAAAAAAAGAGATTTTTTTCTAATTTTTCAAAAAATCTCTTGACAAGCGGAATTTTTTTGTATATACTTTCAACTCCAAAACAACGAAAGCCAAAAGAGAAGCTTTCAAAACGACCCGTTAGCTCAGCTGGTAGAGCATCTCCCTTTTAAGGAGGTGGCCGTTGGTTCGAATCCAACACGGGTCACCATCTTTTTTTGCTCTTTAAAATTTTAATAACTGACCCCATCGTCTAGTGGCCCAGGACCCCGCCCTTTCACGGCGGTAACAGGGGTTCAAATCCCCTTGGGGTCGCCAGTTTAGGTCGCTTAGCTCAGTTGGTAGAGCGCTTGCCTTACAAGCAAGTGGCCAGTGGTTCGAGTCCACTAGCGACCACCATTTTTTATGGGCGGCCGTAGTTTAGTTGGTTAGAATGCCGGCCTGTCACGCCGGAGGTCGCGAGTTCGAGTCTCGTCGGCCGCGCCATATTCTTCTAAAAATCTCTTTTAATGCTACTAAAATTACTCAAAATCTTTAGAAAATTCCCTATAATAAATATTCCGAAATACTTTTTAAAGGAATTTTTTATGCAAAAAAAAGCTTTTGGTTTGTGGAGCGCCGTATTTTTAGGTATAGGCTCCATGGTTGGAATAGGAATATTTATAGTTATAGGGGAAGCTGGAGCAATAGCAGGAAATCTTGTAGTTTATACCTTTACAATTGGAGGAATTATAGCTCTTCTTTGCGGATATTCTCTCTCAAAACTTGCATTAAAGTATCCAAGTAGAGGCGGAATAATAGAATATTTAGTTCAAGAGTATGAAGAGGGATTTTTCTCTGGAGCTATGGGAGTTTTATTCTATTTAGCCCAGCTTATAGGCTTAGCGGCTGTTACTAAATCTTTCGGAACATATGCCGCTACTTATTTAAAATCCGGAATTACGGAATTTAATGTAAATATGTTTGCTATTTTGATTTTGGCTGCTTTTACATTTATAAATTTAATAGGCGCAAAAGTTGTGGCAAAAAGCGAAAATATAATTGTAATAATCAAATTAACTGCTTTGATACTCTTTACTGCGGCAGCTTTATTTTATGTAAATCCAGAACTTTTAAAACCAAAAGAGGCTCCTGCTTTAATAAACATACTCTATGCTTTGGGACTTGTCTTTTTTGCATACCAAGGATTTAGCGTCATTACAAACAGTATAGAAGATATGGAAAATCCACAAAAAAATATGCTAAAAGCAATGATATTAGCCATTTTAATAGTAGCTGCTCTTTATATCTCAACAGCAGTCGCGGTGCTTGGAAATCTGCCCCTTGATGAGGTTATAAAAGCCAAAGATTATGCCTTAGCTAAAGCAGCAGAGCCTATTTTTGGAAGTTTAGGATTTAAAATTATGGCAGCGGTAGCTCTAATTAGCGCAACTTCCGCAATAAACGCCTCTTTGTATGCTGCTACTCAAATTAGCTACGATTTGGCAAGAAAAGGAGAGCTTCCAAAAGTTTACGAATACAACGTATTTAATTCAACCGAAGGGCTTATAGTCTCATCTCTTTTAATAGTTCCTATGATACTATTTTTGAATTTGGCTCAAATAGCTACAATTGCATCTATTATTGTTTTATTGATTCAGGGATTTGTCCATTTAGGGCACTTTTTCAAAATAAAAGAGACAAACGCAAATGCAATTCTTGTTGCAATGGCAGCTTTTGGATCATTTTTTGCGGCAATTTTTGCTTTAATTTATACTCATCAAAAAATGCCATTAGTTGGCTGGTATATTGCAGGAAGTTTTTTTGGAGCCTATATAATAGAAGTTGCTTTAAGACTTACAACTAAAAGGGTTATCAAAAAAGCTATATTATGGGATGCAAAAGAGATAGAAAAAAGATTAAAAGAGATTTTAAAAATAGTATAAAGAGGGGCTTACGCCTCCCCTTTATACATAGGATTTAGATAAGCTTTCTCGCTTAGAGGAACAACCGGTCTTTTTATATGTCTTGGCCTTCTGTATTTCATCTTCTCATTTATAGGTCTTGTAAGCTTATCTCTCCAAATTTGATAAGTTTTGAAATTGTTTTCATAATTTACATAAACATCGCCCAGTTTATCCTCGCTTTTGGCTTTCTCTATTATAACTTTTTGAGCCCAGCAGTGATTTCCGGCTATCGGATCTGGATGAGTTGGAGCTACAGCATTTTGCCAAGCACCAGTTAAACCGTTCCACCATACATTATCCAAATCTCTGTTATACTCTTTAAATTGCCAAGTCTCAGGTCTTCTCTTAATTTCATCAATTCCCTCGACCATTCTCATTTTACCAACTTTACCGTCCATACTCATCTCAGCTCTCGGAGCTCCAACTCCCATAACGCCAAGAGCATGTTTAAATCCAGGAATCTCTACGGCATTTTTTAGTTTCCATCTTCCCGCATGGTGAGAGCACGCAAGAACTCCGGGTCTTGTAGCCTCGGTAGGAACAGCCATCGCTACAAAATATCCGCTTTCTAAATTGCTTAGAGTATCTACGATTCTAACTCTAATCTTATCTCCTCTTTTAATTCCAAGTCTCTTAGCATCGCTTGTATGAATCCATACCGGATTGTGATTTTGACTAATCTCCATTAAATGTTTGGAGTTAACGCTTCTTGTATGGATGTTATAAGGGAGTCTGTAAACGGTATTTAGCGCAAATTCATTATCTTTCTTCATCATTGTATGGTGAACTTGCGTTACAAGATGAATCATCTTCTCATACTCTTTTTCGCTTCTTGGATAGATAGGAATAGCGTATTCTGGCCATTGATAATCTTTAGCAAGCCAATCGCAATAAAAATCAAGCTTTTTGCTTAGAGTATGGAAACCTTGGTATAGTTTTCCTTTAATTTCTACACCGATTGGTTTTTTCTCCTCTCCATGTTTAGCCCACAATACTCCAAATTCATCTTTTTCCACATCGCTTTCGTGGTATTCATGTCCATGAGCTATATAAACCTTTTTAACAGGATCATATTTTAAAGGTCTCTCTTGAGGTTTATAGATATTGCTCTCTTCCGTCCAAGCTCCTCTATCTCTCATAAACTCATAGCATGGATATTTGGAGTTTGGATAAGCAGCTTTGGCAGCCTTTCTTAGTTTTGGAAGAAGAGAGAAAGCCGCATCATAATACTCGGCAATCGTAACCGGTCTTTTTGGATCCTCTTTGCTTGCCCAATATTGTCTAACGCCCAAACTTCCGTCTGGATCTACATAATGGAAAAAGAGATTAGCAAAAAACTCGTTCTCTTCCCAAATCTCTCCAAGTCCAGCTTTCATATGAGCCTCAAGCGTGGCTCTTGTCGGATCTTTTGGTTTCCATCCCTGCTTTTCAAGCGCAACCCTTAAAGCCGGCTGTCTGAAAGCTGTCCATCTTTCCGGTTTTGTAGGAGCAGATTGCTGATCGTGTCTCTCTCCTGATAGTCCTACCGGCAATACAAAATCGCAATACCAGTTTGTTTCGCTCCAAGTTGGGCTTGGGTTGAAAGTAAGCTCAAAAAGATCTTCTCTCTTTAATGCCTCTATCCATCTAAAACCGTCTGGATTTATCCAAACCGGATTATAGATTCTTGGAATCCAAACCGCAAGTTTCTCTGGAACTTTAAATCCTTTAGCTTTCCATTTCTTCTTCCACTCTTCATCCATAATTAGATGCGGAAGAATATAGCTCATCTCATAAGTGCTAAGAGGATACTCGGGCGGCCATGAAAGCTCGTTCCAAACATCAACTTTAGGAGGTCTCTTTCCAGCTACCGTAGCCTTATTTCCTTTTCCTCCGACACTTATTTCATGCCAGTGGTGCCAGCTTACCCCTCCAACATCTCCTCTTAAAGCTCCTCTTAAAGCTAAAACCAAAAATCCGGCTCTTGTGTTCATCCATCCGCCTCTATTGGCTATAGATCCCGATCTCCAGATATAGGTGGTAACTCTATTTCCAGCATCTATTAACATCTCAAAAAGCTTATCAAGCTTATACTCCATTCCCTCAAGTTTGCACTCTTTTACTACAAACTCTCTACTATATGGAGAATACATCTCTTTTAGCATCTCTATAAAAGATTCATAGCTCTCATCTTTTGGAAGTTTGGAGATATATCCCTTTTCTTTGATAAAGGATAGATACTCTTTATCTTTCATCAATCTATCCCAGTTTACCCAATCTCTTACAAACTCGTGATCTACTAAATCCTCTCCGTTTTTACCCTTTTCATTTAAAATTCTATTGGCAAGATAGAGATATAAAGCAGCTTCTGTTCCCGGCCAAATAGGAATCCAAAGGTCAGCCAGCCCCGCACTGTTTGAGAGTCTTGGATCCAAGACGACCATCTTAGCGCCTTTTTTTCTCGCATCAGCTATCAACCCCGCGCTTTGTTGGAAATAGTGGCCGGCATCGGCGGCATGGGAAGATTGAAGGAAAATAAGCTTTGAATTTGCCCAATCTGGAGAGTTTCTATCATCATTTGCCCATTGAATGGAACCCTCTCTCGCTCCGGCGCTGCATATATTTGTGTGGGAATTAAAACCGTCTATTCCAAGAGTATGAGGCACTCTTCCGGTAAAACCGTTCTCATTAGGTCTTCCAACATGATACATAATCATTTTTCTTGAAATCTCATCCCCTTTTTTCAAAGTATCATGCATCTTTTTACCTATCTCTTTCATAGCCTCATCCCACGTTACTCTAACCCATTTTCCCTCTCCTCTTTTGCTTCCCGGAGCTCTTTTTATAGGAAAAGGAATTCTGTCGGGATCATACATTTGAGACTGGGTTGCATATCCTTTTGCGCAGTTTCTTCCCCTGCTTCCTGAATGAAGAGGATTTCCCATATATTTTTTAACAGTCATCGTCTCTTTATCAACCCAGGCTGTAAGTCCGCATCCAGCTTCACAGTTATTACATACGGTTGGAACAATAACATAATTATTTACTTTTATTCCATCAGGATTATTATCGCTTCTTATTCCGTTTCTCTCTATACCGCCTCTTTTCCAATCATCTCCGTCAAGCTCTTTAAAATCGTCCCACTCTTCCAAAGGAGGATAGAATCTTAACGTCTTAGGCGTATTCGTAAAACTCTCATCAGCTTTCGCTTCCACGCTTCCTATCGTGCTGAAAACGCCTTTTGCAACAACTGCTGAAGCAACGGTTGCAGCTGTTCCTTTTAAAAAATTTCTTCTACTTTCTAAAAACATTCTCTCGCTCCTTTAACTTAAAGGTAATAGTTGAGGGATAATAAGCCAAACATGTTTGGTTAAATAAAGCCCTACAATCGCCAAAAAAGATGCCAAATACAAAAGAGAGCCGCTTTTATTTTTCAAACTTAAATAAACCAAAACCATAGGTATAATAAAAGCTAAATATTGAGCTACCCAAAACATTGTATGATAAGCTCCCCCCTCTTTTACGGCTGCCAAAATAGCGGCTACATCTTCAGATTTCATATGTCCAAAATAATACTCTCCCATATAGATAGTGAAAGATAAAAATGCGCTTGCTCCCAAAATAATGGCTAAATCTCTTTTAACTTCAAAACTCCACTCTCCGCCTATTAACAAAAATACCGCGCTTCCGCAAAGCAAAGCTGCCAAAAGCATCTGAGCAAGCTCAGTTGGAGTCTGCCAAAGCTCTCTTGCTGTGGCCTCTCCCATAATAGTAGCTGTGTATAAAGTTACGGGAATAGCTAAAACAACAGCCAGTTTCAAAAGAGGATCATAAAGCTTTTCAAGTTTGCACTCTTTATTTAAAATATATTTTTTAACCGCAATCAAAGATAGAATAAAAATAATACCTGTAAAAATGGTTGCCATCCAAGCTCCCACCGTAATTGCGGAAGTAAAATGAGGATGAAGGAATATATTTATCATCCTAAAAGGCTGATGCAAATCTAAAAGAGTAAACAAAAGAAAAATATTTAAAAAGATAAAAGAGATGATAGGCATATAGACTCTAACTTTGCTATCAGTCTCTTTGGCATATCTTGCAAGAAGATAAGCGCCTACTAACACAACACCTGTTCCTATACTTTTAGCCCACATATTCAAAGTTATCATCCATCCCCAAATAACTTGAGGAATAGGAACGTCCAAA